>Ga0247811_1000004_pt1 | contig 280811 bp, 303 predicted proteins | sample UWRJL134311R1_FD_189018 | JGI IMG/M metagenome (GOLD analysis project Ga0247811, IMG submission 189018) | Plant litter microbial communities from Arlington Agricultural Research Station in Wisconsin, United States - UWRJ-L134-311R-1 | ecosystem: Environmental > Terrestrial > Plant litter >...
CCCTCGCCGATCGTCTTGGTGATCGCCGGCGACCAATGAATTTCGTTCATCCAATGGTCGACATGGTCGGCCCCGGAGAAGTTCATCAGCCCGTCGTACCAGTCGAGGAAGAAATGCTCGCGCGTATCGGCGTCGAGCTTGGCCAGCGAGCTGGGATCGGACAGGTTGATGCCGTACTTGGCGAGCAGCGGATTGGCGAAGGCCTCGGAGAAGCTTTTCCCGGTCTGTGCCTGCACCGCATCGCCCCAGAAGCTCTGCGACTTGGCGACCATGTCGTTCAGCTGAGTCGCGAGCGTCGCATAGTCCCCTGGCGCATCCTGGAAGGTGCGGATATTGCCCCAGAAGGTGCGGATGTTGCCCCACGAAGCGCCGAGGTCGCCGTTGAACGTGCGGATATTGCCCCACAGCGGCGACACAGCGTTCTGCGTGGTGCCGTCGTTGAAGGTGCGGATGTTGCCCCAGAAACCCTGCAGATCGCCTTCGTACGGGCTCACGTCGCCCCAGAAGGTGCGGATGTTGCCCCATAGCGGGCTGTTGTCGCCCCAGAAGGTGCGGATGTTGCCCCACTTGGGCTGCACCGTGCCACTCAGCGCACGGACCTTGCGCTCTTCGGCAGTCGCCGCCGGGGCGGGTGTCGGAGCGGGTGCCGGCGCTGGCGTTGCGGTTTGCGCGCTCGCGCTGTGCGGTGCGACCAAAGCGACTGGCGTCGTCAAGGCGGTCGCCGACAGCAGACAGCTGCGAAGGATCGAGTGTGAACGCATTACTTGCCCCTTCATGTGGCCCCGTGAAAGCCACGTGTTGATTGGGCACCAATAGGCGGGAGTGTTGAGCAGACTCGAAACGGAGATCGTGAAAATCGCGTTAGGGACGAAATTTTCGTATGCGTTTCAGGCGGTTCGCACCGCTCCCCAGTCGCTCGGCGAAGGCGATGCGCCGAGCCGCGCCAATTGTGCATCGTCGTCGAGAAACGTCTTCAACTCCGCAAGCGGGATCGGCGGAGAGATGAAATAGCCTTGGAGCAGATCGCAGCCCATGATTCGCAGCAGCGACAAAGCCATGGCATCATCGACGCCTTCCGCCGTGACCTCCATCTCCAGCGCGTGCGCGAGATCGATCGACGAGCGAATGATCAGCGGGTCGCGGTGGCTCTCGGCCAGGCCGCTGACAAACAGGCGGTCGATCTTGAGCTCGTGCGCCGGCAATTGCTTGAGATAGGCAAGCGACGACAAGCCCGAGCCGTAGTCGTCGATCGCGATGCGGATGCCGGCTTCGGTGAACGCGCTCAGATTGGCGAGAGCCGCCTCGGGGTCGCCGATGACTGCAGTCTCCGTAATCTCGAAGCCGATACGGCCCAGGGCGCTCGCGGTAAGGTCGAGGGCTACCTTCGCGAAATCCAGGTCAGGCAGGAGCTGCCCGGAAATATTGACGAAGATCTCGATGTCGTGCCCGTCACGGGCAAGCGCCGCTTGATCGCGGACAGCACGCGCGATCACCCAGTCGGTCAGGTCGCGGATCGCGCCTGTCTCCTCGGCGAGCCGGATGAAGCCCTCCGTCGGGACCAGCCCGCGCTTGGGATGCCGCCAGCGCACCAGCGCCTCGGCCGCCTTTATCGTATTGGTGCGTGCTTCGAGCTTGGGCTGGTAGTGCAGTTCAATCTCGCCGGACTTCAGTGCCGCCGTTAACTCACGCATGAGCTCAAGGTCTGCGCTGCCGTTTCTCGAAAGGATTTCCTCGGTCGCGAAACAAACCTTGACCCGCTCCGCCTGCCCGGCGGCGAGCGCGGCGGCTGCCTGATCAGCCAATTCGGCTCGGATCGAACTCAGGCCAGCGTCGGCAAATCCAATCACCACTGACAGATCAAAGTGATACGCGTCGATATGTACGCGCTGCTCCAGCGCCTCGATCGCTTCCAGCAGCTTCAACTGCGCTTCGCTGGTCGACGCGCTTTTGAACGCGAACTCGATCGTGGCGCGTCCGATGCGGCCGATCTCTGCGCTATCAATTGTCACACGGATCCGATCGGCCAGAATGGCGAGCATTCGGTTGGCGAGACGATAGCCGATGCTGTGCCGCAGCGTCGAGAACCGGTCGATCTCGACGGCTGCGACATAGGTCTTGGGCTCACCGTCTTGCGCAGCCCGCAATTCGTCCCGCAACGCGCGGAAGATCGGGCTATATTCGATTTCCGGATCACCGTTTTCCGGGTTCTCGAGTGCCGCGAGCGTCGCGTTGATCCGGCTCACCTCCCTAGCGCCGCTGCCCCACATCCCGGGTTCGAGCCGCACGCCTCGCTCGCCGCGCCGAATCCGGTCCAGCGCTTCGCCAAGCGCTTCCGTCCCCGAACCAGAATGGGGCATCCAGATCGCCCAAGCGGCCGCAATGCACGCGAGCGCTACCACGATCGGAAATAGGCTTGTACTCCAGTCCATTGCCGACACGGTACGGGGAAACCGTGAAGGAAGCGTATTTGACCTACATCAATCGTTTGATTTCCGGTAGTTACGGTATCGGAATGAAACCTCGACCCCGATCGCGGAAGGTTTTGGGGATCGCCTTCGGCAAGCCCGGAAGACGATAACCGGCCTTATCGGCGAAGCCAGCGCTGCTAGGTGAGGACGGCTCTCGATTTATAGACCGTTGGGGGTGGCGCACTTTTGTCACGAGCAGGGAATGCTGAGCTCGCAATAGACTTACCGACGGAACGCGCATATCCTGCTCGCGCTGCCCACGGTCTCGTAAGCCGACGGCGGTGCACGGTAACGTGCCGAACACGAGCCCCGCTTTGGTTTTGAACCGCCATAGCTTTGAGCCGGCTACGGTGATGAAAAGATATAACCCCTTCCCATCCGCGAGCTAGCGATCGGTAACTCCGGGTTTCGCGTTCCGGACCGCGGTATCTGTCAACGCCATGGCTAGAGTCGCCTGGAAACAGGCCCCCGAAAAAGCCCCCACTGTGTTCGGATTTGAAGCGAACGTCAGTGAACTATCGCGGACTGGGCGCGCAGTTTTTGGCAGATTTCCTAGAGTTTTTCAATCGTCCGCGACTAATCGCGGACGGGAAATTGGTGCCCCTGGCCGGAATCGAACCAGCACTCCTTTCGGAATCCGATTTTGAGTCGGACGCGTCTACCAATTTCACCACAGGGGCGGCGGGCGCGTGGCTAGACGATCCCCCGCTCCGCCGCAAGCCGTGCTATCGCGGGCCGGGCGGTGGCGCGGCGCAGTGGCGGTGGATGAAGGCGCCGTGTCCCGGCATCGCCTCCGCCGCCGAGGCCGCGCCCGCGCGCAGCGCGGCGAGATGCTGCGCCGCGGCTTCGGTGTCGCGCTCGTCGGTCAGCGGATCGTAGCGCCCGGGCCAGTTCAGCTGGCCAATATGCACCGCCAGCCAGCTCGGATTCTGGAACAATTCGAATCCCGACGCGACCAGCCGGCCATGCGCGCGGAACTGATCGATCTTGTACTGCAGCGGATCGGGCACCCTCATCGCGCGGCAATCGCGCCACAGCGGCGAATCGTCGCGCTCGGTCAGATGATAATGGAGGATCAGGAAATCGCGGATCCACGCATATTCGTCGGTGGTGATGCGATTGAATTCGGCGATGCCGAGCGAGTCGAAATCGCGATCGGGCCACATCGACAGCAAGCGGGTGATCCCGGTCTGGACCAGATGCAGGCTGGTCGATTCGAGCGGCTCCATGAAGCCCGCGGCGAGTCCGAGCGCGACGCAATTCTTGTTCCAGAACGCCTTGCGCCGCCCGGTCGTGAAGCGCAGCGGGCGCGGATCGGCGGCCGGTTCGCCGTCGAGATTGGCGAGCAGGAAGTCCGCGGCTGCGTCATCCGAGATATGCGCGCTGGAATAGACATAGCCGTTGCCGATCCGGTGCTGCAGCGGGATCCGCCATTGCCAGCCCGCGGCGCGCGCCGTCGAGCGGGTGTATGGCGTGAACAGACCGCCCGGCGCGCACGGCACCGCCATCGCCCGGTCGCACGGCAGCCAATGCGTCCAATCCTCATAGCCGGTCCCCAGTGCCTGCTCGATCAGCAGCCCGCGAAAGCCCGAGCAATCGACGAACAGATCCGCCTCGATCGTGCGGCTATCCGCCAGGTGCAGCCGCTCGATGAACCCGTCCTCGCCGCGCAACGCGACATCGGCGACCTTTCCCTCGTGGCGCACGACGCCGCGCGCCTCGGCATAGCTGCGCAGATACTGGCCATAGAGCGCCGCATCGAAATGATAGGCATAATCGAATGCCGATTCGATCCGCCGCCGGTCGGGCGAGGGCCGTTCGAAGCGGCCCCGGCTCGCCATCGCCCAGGCCATCGACTGATCGTCGAGCGGCGTCCGGTCGCCCAGCGCCCGCTCGCGAAGCCAGAATTGGTGGGCGGGCACTGGGTCGAAATCGCGGGCGAATGGCCCGAACGGGTGAAAATAGCTGTGCCCCAGGCGCGCCCAGTCGACGAACTGGATGCCCAGCTTGAAGCTGCCGTGGGTGGCGCGGATGAAGTCCGCCTCATCGATGCCCAGCGTCTGGTTGAAGAATTTGATCGGCGGGATCGTCGCCTCGCCGACGCCGACGATCCCGATCTCTTCCGATTCGACCAGCGCGACCTTGCAGCTTCCGCGCAACGTAAAGGCCAGCGCGGCCGCGGTCATCCAGCCGGCGGAGCCGCCGCCGACGATGCAGACCTTCCTGATATTGCGCGTGCTCAAGCTGGCTCCGGTACCCGTCAGCGCGGCGCGGGCCGTGACGGGTTCTTGCCCGTTTTCGGCTGCGATCCCGTCTGCTGCTGGCCATTTCCGTCGGGCTGGGCCTGCTTCGCCGGATCGTCCCGCACCGGCGGAGGCGAAGCCTCGAAATCGGACGATGGCGGCGAATCCTTGGCGGGCGGCGACGCGGCGCCGATCGGCGCGGGTTGGGCGGAATCGGCCCCGGCATTCCCCTGAACGGCGGGCCCGCGCGTCTGCGGGCGTTGCGCAGGCCGCCCCGGCTGTATCCCCGGCAGATCAGGCAAAGCCGGCACGCCTGGCGCAAAGCCCCGCGGCGGGCCTGCGTCGCCATTCAGATCGCCCGGGCGACCCAGCGGATTCGGCCCCCGGCCCGGACCGCGCCCATCCTCCTGCACCGTCCCCGGCGGCGGCCAGATGTCGCTCCTCGGCGCAAAGGTCTGATCGGGATCGACCGGCGGCTGCAGCCCCAGCCTTTGCGCCAGCGCGGGAAACAGCACCGCTTGCAGCTGCATCAGCCCGCTATTGGAAAGTGGAAACGGCCCGATCACCGGCCCGCCCGGATAGGGGACGTAAACCGCCTGCATCGGCCGATCGACCGTCACCGTCCGCCCGCTGGCGGTGATGTCGATCACGCCGGGCGAAACATCGCCCTGCGTCGCCCGCCCCGGCCCGCGCAGCACGATCAGCGTCGCGGTTTCGGGATCGCCGCGCACCCGCCGCGTCATCGCCTCGCCCGCCGCGATCAGCGCCGCATTCTCGCCGACCACGCCGTCGAGCATCGTCCCGCGCACGCCGATGGTGCCGACCGGCGTGTTGATCGTCGAGGTCCCGCCTTGGGTCCGCCGTCCGGACAGGAAGCGGAATGCCCCGCGCGTCACCGTCGCCCCCATCGAACGCGCGTTGCGCGCCGGATCGTAGACGTAGCGGTCGATCGTCAGCCGCGCGTTCGGCCCCACCGTGAACATGGATTTGTCGAGCAGCAGCATCTGCAGCTGGCTCTTCGCCCCGGTCTGGATCATCTCGGCGATCGAAATCCGCTGGCGCAGCGCCACCGGCCGCGGCAGCGCGCCGGGCTTCTTCAGCCGCACGTCGTTCTGCACCGCCGAGCTGATCCCCACCACCTGCGCCTGCGCCGGAACCGTCAGCGCCATGGCCGCCGCGAAAAGATACTTGCCCATCGCTCAGTTCCCCGCCGGCCGCGGCATCGCGCCGCACGCCGCGATCGCCTCGCCCCAGGCGCTTTCCGGAAACAATCCGCTCTTGAGCGCAGCCACCTCGGCGCGCCCGCCCGCCCGGTCATCAAGCCGGCAAAGCAGGCTCGCATGCAGCAGCAACGCCGCATCCGCGCGCGGGAACGCCATCAGCAGCCGCTCCAGCGTTGCCACCGCGATCGTCAACTCGCCCGCGCCAATTGCCGCGCGTGCCGCCGCCACGCCCGAAACGGGATCAACGGTGTCGCCCACCAAGGCATCAAGCTCGGCGACAGGATCGCTCTGCGCAAAAGCGGGCGAAGCCACGCAAGCCGCGGCGGCAATCAGCGAAAACAGGATGCGATCTCGAACGGCCACGGCCACCCTCGCTTGGCTTGGCCTTACCCGGATCGAGTCGGCGCGCAGCCGGGGTAGCACCGCCCGGAAACCGCTTCAATTCCGCGGCGACTGGCGGCGATAGCTCAGCGCCTCGGCGACATGGATGCGCCCCACGCCTTCCGCGCCCGCCAGATCGGCGATCGTCCGCGCCACCCGCAGCACCCGCGTATAGCCGCGCGCCGAAAGCCGCATCGCCTCCGCCGCCTGCGCCAGCAATTTGCGGCCCGCCTCATCGGGAGTCGCCACCGCCGCCAGCAATTCGCCATCCGCCTCGGCATTGGTCCGCGCCGCCGTCCCGGCGTATCGCGCGCCCTGCACCGCCCGCGCCTCTGCAACCCGCGCGCCGACCTCCGCCGAGCCCTCGGCGGGCGGCGGCAGCACCAGGTCGCCCGCCGTCACCGGCTGCACCTCGACATGCAGATCGATCCGGTCGAGCAACGGCCCCGATACCTTCGCCTGATAATCCGCCGCGCACCTTGGCGCCCGCGCGCAGGCCAGTGCCGGATCCCCCAGATGTCCGCACCTGCACGGATTCATCGCGGCAATCAGCTGCACCCGCGCCGGAAACGTCACATGCGCATTGGCCCGCGCCACGCTGACCGTCCCGGTCTCCAGCGGCTGCCGCAGCGAATCGAGCACCGCGCGCTGGAACTCGGGCAGCTCATCCAGAAACAGCACCCCGAGATGCGCGAGGCTGACCTCGCCCGGCTTCACCTTCAGCCCGCCGCCGACCAAAGCCGCCATCGACGCGCTGTGATGGGGCGCGCGAAACGGCCGCGTCCGCGTCAGCCGTCCGCCGCTCAGCGTCCCCGCCACCGAAGCCACCATCGAAACCTCGAGCGCCTCGGCGGCATCCAGCGGCGGCAATATTCCCGGCAGGCACGACGCCAGCAGGGATTTCCCCGCACCCGGCGGTCCGCTCATCAGCATGTTGTGCCCGCCCGCCGCCGCGATCTCGAGCGCGCGTTTGGCGGTCTCCTGCCCCTTCACCTGCGCCAGGTCGGGGCCAATCCCCACCGCCTCGGCCTCGCCGGGCGGCGGCGCGGCGATCAACTGGTTGCCCTTGAAGTGGTTGAGCAGCGCAATCAGGTCCGGCGCCGCGATCACCTCGACCGATCCGGCCCACGCCGCCTCCGGCCCCTGCGCCACCGGGCACACCAGCCCCTTGCCCGTCTCCGAAGCATGCAAAGCCGCCAGCAACACCCCCGGCGACGGCGCGATCCGCCCGTCCAGTCCCAGCTCGCCGACCACGACGTATCCGGCCAGCGTCTCGGCATCCGCCACCCCCATCGCGCCGAGCAGGGCCAGCGCGATCGGCAGGTCGAAATGCGATCCCTCCTTGGGCAGGTCCGCAGGCGACAGATTGATCACGATCCGCTTGGGCGGCAGCGCCAGCCCCATAGCCGCGATCGCCCCGCGCACCCGCTCGCGGCTCTCCGCCACCGCCTTGTCGCCCAGGCCAACGACCAGAAACGCCGGCAGCCCCGCGATCAATTGCGCCTGCACCTCCACGGCGCGCGCCTCCAGCCCGAGATAGGCGACGGTGGATACCGTGGCGACCACGGATCAGACCTTCGGCCGCGCCTTCAATTCGTCGCGGATTTCGCGCAGCAGCGCCACGTCGGCGGGATCGCCCGGCGCCACCACCTCCGGCTTGGGAGCGACCTTGTTCACCGCGCGCACCATCAGGAAGATGATGAAGGCGAGGATCAGGAAATTCACCGCCTGGGTGATGAACGCACCATATCCGAGCAGCGGCACGCCGGCCTTCTTCAGCGCCTCATAATCATGCACGCGCGTCAGGGCCGGCGGCACTTCGCCCAGCACGATGAAATAGCTGGAGAAATCCAGCCCGCCAAAGATCTTGCCGATGATCGGCATCAAGATGTCGTCGGTCAGCGAGCTGACGATCTTGCCGAACGCCGCGCCGATGATCACCGCGACCGCCAGATCGAGCACATTGCCGCGTGCGATGAATGCCTTGAATTCCTTGATCATCGCCCGCTCCTCTTGTCCCGTGTTACGCAATTAGTCGCACCGCGCCGCCGATGCGTCAACGCAGGCGGAACAGGCGCCATCCGCCACCGTTGATCGAAGGCAGCTAGACTGTCTTGCGCAACCAACACACGAAACCCACATCCCCGGTCATGATCCGCAGCCGCAACCCTCTAGTCCGCACCCTGCTCTTCCTCACGGGGGTGCTGGTCATGCTGGTCTCGCCGCTCGTCGGCGTGATCCCCGGCCCGGGCGGCGTCTTCGTGTTCGCGGCAGGCCTCGTCCTGGTCCTGCAGAACTCGCGCTGGGCGCAGCGCCGCTTCGCCTGGAGCAAGCGCCGCTGGCCGCGCTTCGGCCATTACGCCGATATGGCGTTGCGCCGCCGTAGCTTCCGCCGCCGCCGCGCCCGCGACAAGGAAGCCGCGCTGGCCGCCGCCGAGGCCGAGGCGGCCGGTTTCACGGATAACGGTTTCAAGGACTCTGCGCGTTGACTTGGAACCACTCCCTCTCTATGGGCACCGACACATGGCCGCCAGCTTGGTGGCCTTTTCCATTCTGAATACCTGAGGATGAGCGATGAAGCGGACCTTTCAGCCGAGCAATCTGGTGCGTGCGCGCCGGCACGGCTTCCGTACGCGGATGGCGACCCCGGGCGGCCGCAACGTGATTCGTGCCCGCCGCGCGCGCGGCCGCAGCAAGCTGTCGGCCTGAACCGTCTAACCGACCGCAAGGATTTCCTGGCGGCGAATGCGGGAAAGCGGGCGCCGATGCCCGGTTTCGTCCTGCTCGTCCGCCCGCGCGACGATGGTTCTCCGGCGATGCGAATCGGCATCACCGTCACCAAGAAGATCGGCAACGCCGTGATCCGCAACCGGATGAAGCGCCGCTTCCGCGCGCTCGCCCGCGAGCTGCTGCCGGTATCCGGCATGCCCGGCGCGGATCATGTCCTGATCGGCAGGCAAGGCGGGGTCGAACGGCCCTTCGACGATCTCCGGTCCGAGCTGACCAAGGCGCTCACCAAGGTGCAGCGGTGATCGCGAAACTCCTCATCCTGATCGCGCGCGCGTGGCAAATCGGCCCGTCGGCGATCCTTCCGCCCAGCTGCCGCTACAGTCCGAGTTGTTCGGCCTATGCAATCGAGGCGCTTCGCCGCTATGGCGCCGCCAAGGGCGGCTGGCTTGCCTTAAAACGAATCGCGCGCTGCCATCCATTCGGCGGCCACGGCTACGATCCAGTACCGTGAGCGCACTTCCGGGGAATGTTCGGTGAAAGAAGACCAACGGAATATTGTGATCTTCGCGGTGCTCGCGGCGCTCGTCCTGATCGGATGGCCGATGGTAACCGCGCGCCTGTTCCCCGCCGCCAATCCGCCCGCCACCGAGCTGGTCAACGGCAAGAGCGTCGCGGTTGTAAATCCCGCCGCGGACCCCGCCGCCGATTCGCCCAAGGCGATGCGCGACCGCGCGGTCGTGCTGGCCGAGAGCCCGCGCATCAGGATCGAGACGCCGTCGCTGCGCGGCACGATCAACCTCAAGGGCGCGCGGATCGACGATCTCGTGCTCGCCAAATATGACGAGACCGTCGCGAAGAATTCGCCGCCGATCCGCCTGCTCTCGCCGGGCGGCGCCGCCGGCGCCTATTTCGCGCAGTTCGGTTGGCAGACCCCCGGCATCGAGTCGCCCTCCGCGGACACGATCTGGAAGGCGAGCGGCGCCGCGCTGACGCCCACCACACCGGTCACGCTCACCGCCGCCAACGCCACCGGCCAGCAGTTCCGCATCGAGCTGTCGGTCGATGCGGATTATATGTTCACGATCCGCCAGAGCGTCGCCAACAGCGGCGGCGCGGCGGTGTCGGTCACCCCCTATGCCTTCGTCACCCGCGCGGACAAGTCGACCGACCTCGACCAATGGGCCGCCAATGTCGGGCCGATGGCGGTCTCCGACGGTGTCGCGAAATACATCAACTACAGCGATGTCGAGACCGCCGCGCAGCAATACCCCACCAGCGGCGGCTGGGTCGGCTTCACCGATCATTACTGGCTGACGGCGATGATCCCCAATCAGACCGGCGCAGTCGTGCTCAACCAGCGCCAGAATGCGCAGAGCAAGAGCTTCCAGGCCGATTACGCGCTGGCGCAGCCGCTCGTGGTCAATTCGGGCAAGCAGATCAGCTACACCAGCCACTTCTTCGCCGGCGCGAAGGAAGTGAAGGTTCTCGACGCCTATGAGAGCAAGCTCGGCATCTCGAAGTTCGGCTTCGCGATCGATTGGGGCTGGTTCGGCATCATCGAGCAGCCGATTTTCTATTATCTCGACTGGCTGTTCCGCATGGTCGGCAACTTCGGCGTCGCGATCATCCTGCTGACCTTCACGATCCGCGGCCTGCTGTTCCCGATCGCCCAGCGCCAGTTCGCCTCGATGGCCAACATGCGCGCGATCCAGCCCAAGATGAAGGCGCTGCAGGAACGTTACAAGGACGACAAGCAGCGCCAGCAGCAGGAGATCATGAAGCTGTACAAGGAGGAGAAGGTCAATCCGCTCGCGGGCTGCCTTCCCCTGCTGCTCCAGATTCCGATCATGTTCGCGCTGTACAAGGTGCTGCTGCTCACGATCGAAATGCGCCATCAGCCGTTCGCCTTGTGGATCCACGATCTCTCGGCGCACGATCCGGCGACGATCCTCAACCTGTTCGGCTATCTGAACTTTACGCCCCCGTCGTTCCTGGCGATCGGCGTGTTCCCGGTGCTGCTCGGCATCTCGATGTACTATCAGATCAAGCTCAACCCGGCGCCGATGGACGATATGCAGAAGCAGATCTTCTCGATCATGCCGTGGATGCTGATGTTCGTGATGGCGCCGTTCGCGGTGGGGCTCCAGCTCTACTGGATCACCTCGAACGTCATCACCATCGCGCAGCAGAGCTGGCTCTATTCGAAGCATCCCGCGCTCAAGGTGCCGCTGCCCAAGAAGGGCGCCGAGCCCGACCCGCAGCCCGAGCCGCCCAAGATGCTGCCCCCCAAGGCCGCGCCGCGGAAGCGCAAGCCCAAGGGGTCACCCACGACGTGAGCGCATTCGAAGAAGAAGCGATCGAGGCCGCCCGCAAGACCTTCGCCGGCCCGGTCGCCTTCCTCAAATCGGCGCCCGCGCTCGAGCATTTGCCCGACGCCGACGTCCCCGAAGTCGCCTTCGCCGGCCGCTCGAACGTCGGCAAATCGTCGCTGCTGAACGCACTGACCGGGCGCAACAGCCTCGCGCGCACCTCGGTCACCCCGGGGCGCACGCAGGAATTGAACTTCTTCAACGTCGGCGAGCCGCTCAAATTCCGCCTCGTCGACATGCCCGGCTACGGCTTCGCCAAGGCGCCCAAGGATGTCGTCCGCAAGTGGCGCTTCCTGGTCAACGATTTCCTCCGCGGCCGCGACGTGCTCAAGCGCGCGCTCGTGCTGATCGACGCGCGCCACGGCATCAAGGATGTCGACCGCGAGATTCTCGACATGCTCGATGCCGCCGCGGTCAGCTACCGCATGGTCCTGACCAAGGCCGACAAGATCAAGGCGACCGAACTCGTCGAAGTCACCCAGCGCACTGCCGAAGAAGCCCGCAAGCGCCCCGCCGCGCACCCCGACATCCTCGTGACGTCGAGCGAAAAAGGCATGGGCATCTCCGAGCTCCGCGCCGCCGTGATCGAAGCCATCGGATGACACCGGTCCGGGCGTACGTCTTCTCCTACGGCACCCTCCAGATGCCCCGCGTCCAGCGCGAATTGTTCGGCCGCCTCGTCAAGATGGCCGACGACACCCTGCCAGGCTACGAGACCGTCGCCATCGAGATCGACCATCCCGACGTGATCGAGTTCAGCGGCAGCGCCACGCACCTGGGGCTGGTCCCCGGCGCCGCGACCGCGCGGATCGCCGGCAAATTGCTCCACGTGACGCAAGCCGATTTCCCCGCGCTCGACGCCTATGAAGGCGACGAATATCGCCGCATCGAAGTGACGCTGGAGTCCGGCACGAGGGCCTGGGTGTACGTGAAGGCTTAAGCCCCTCCCCTGAAGGGGAGGGGCTAAGACCACATGGTAAACGGTTCGGTAACCCCACCGCCCTACCATTGCCGCAACCATGCGCGCACCCGTCTCCGCTCTCAAGCACGCCCTCTACGGCAAGTGGACCCAGCTCCCGGCCGAGCTGACGCGCGAGCATATGATGGCGGTCTCGCGCAGCTATCCCACCACCTACGCCGCCACCGTGTTCGTCAGCATTCTCCTGTCCTTCATGCTCGCCGGAAACACATATTCCGCCTGGCATCTCGCGGCGCTCGCGCTCCATGTCGCCATCTCCAGCGCGGTGCTGATCCGCTGGCGCCAGCAGCGCGACCGCGACTGGGCAATCACGGACACGCGCAAGGCGATCGACACGATGATCGTCGAGGCGTGCGCGGTCTCGTTCGGCTGGTTCACCTTCCTCGCCACCGTCGGCTTGGGCGCAACGCCCGAGCAGCTTATCGTCACTACCGCCAGCATCGCCGGCGTCATCGCGATCGGCGCGCTTCGCTACGCGCCGCTGCCGCCCGCCAGCCTGGCCTTCCTCGGCGTATCGCTGGCGATCGACACGCTCTACGCCGCCGTCGCCGATATTCCGATCGGGGTGCTGTTGTTCCTCGCCGTCTTCGTGCTCCTGCTCGCGCGCACCGTGATCCAGCAGGCCGAACTCGTCACCACCCAGTTCGAATCGGGCCGCGCCCTGGTCGAGGCGGCCGCCGAACGCGACCAGCTCCGCGCCGCAGCCCAGCGCGAGGAATTCACGCAGGCCGCGTCCATCGCCGAATCGCGCCACCGGCTCCAGCTCGACAGCGAAGCCGTCCGCCGCGAGCAGGTCGGCGCCATCGCCAATCAGTTCGAGGATTCGCTGGTCCGCACCATCACCGAGCTTGCCGCCGCCGCCAACCAGACCCGCAGCTCGGCCGAGGCGCTGATGGAGACCACGCTTTCCACCCACAGCGAAGTCCGCAGCGTCGCCGCCCGCGCCGGCCGCGCCGACACCGGCGCCACCACATTGCTCGAGGAATCGGCGCATCTCGGCCGCAGCCTCGCCAGCGTCGAATCGCGCCTCGCCGAGCAGGAAGAGACCACTGCCCGCCTGCGCGCGCTCTCCAACGCCGCCGACGCGCGCTTCGCCACCCTCGTCGACTATGCCGCCAGCGCCGGATCGATCGCCGACGTGATCGCCGAAGTCGCCGCGCGCACCAACCTGCTCGCGCTCAACGCCTCGATCGAAGCCACCCGCGCCGGAGACGCCGGCCGCGGCTTTGCCGTCGTCGCGCAGGAAGTGAAGGCGCTCGCCGCCCAGACCGCGCTCGCCACCGACGATATTCGCTGCCAGCTCAGCCAGATCACCGGCGCGGTCGGCTCGACCGCGTCGATCATCGCCGACATGCGCGGCAGCTTCGATCGCATCAACCAGGTCGCCGCCGCGGTCGAAACCGCGATGGCGCAGCAGGGCGACGTCATCCGCTCGATCCAGCGCTACGCCGGCGTCGCCGCCGAGCTCACCACCGACCTGCAAGGCAGCGTCACCAGCGCCGAGCACTCGACCGACGATGCCGCGCGTACCACCACCGAACTGGGTGCGGTGACGAGCCAGCTTGTCGTCCAGAGCGAAACGCTGATGCAGGAAACACGGACCTTCCTGGCGAATCTGCGCGCGGCGTGAGGTCTGTGCTCCGGCGAAGGGCGGAGCCTTGGGCAGGCTTGCCGCTCCGATCGCCAACGCTCCGGCCTTCGCCGGAGCACGGCTTAAATAGATAGCACCGGCTCCACCGCCTTCACCCGCCACCCCAGCACCACCACCGAAGCCACCAGCGCAAATCCCCCCGCGATCAAAAACGCCGGCGAGTAACTCCCCGTCCATTCCCGGATCGCCCCCGCCCCGAACGCCGCCGTCGCCGCGCCAAGCTGGTGCCCGGCCATGATCCAGCCGAACACGATCGGCGCCTCGCGCTCGCCGAACGCCACATTCGCCAGCTTCACCGTCGGCGGCACCGTCGCGATCCAGTCGAGCCCGTAGAAGAGCGAGAAGAGCAACAGGCTCGCCGGCCCGAAATCGAGGAACGGCAGCGCCAGCAGCGAAAGCCCGCGGATCCCGTAATAGACGAACAGCAATTTGCGCGGATCGTAGCGGTCGGTCAGCCAGCCCGAGGCCGTCGTCCCGAACAGGTCGAAAAACCCCATCATCGACAGCAGCCCCGCCGCCGCCACCGGCGCGATCCCGTGATCGCCGCAAAAGGCGATCATATGCGTCCCCACCAGCCCGTTGGTAGTCAGCCCGCAGACGTAGAAGGTCCCGAACAACAGCCAGAACATCGGCGTCTTGGCCGCGCGGAACAGCGCCCCGAACGCCAGCCCGATGGTCGCGGCCTGCTTCAGCGGCGGCGGCGGCGCGCTGTCCCCGGTCTCGCCAAAGCGCCGCGTGCCGACATCGCCCGGATGCTCGGGCACCAGCAGCAGCACCAGCGGAATCAGCGCCGCGCACGCGCACGCGACCGCAATCGCCACCGGCTTCCACGCCCCGGCCTGCGAGAGCCAGGCAAGGAACGGCAGGAACACCAAAGCCCCCGTCGCCGCGCTCGCGGTCAGCATTCCCATCACCAGCCCCTGCCGTGTCGCGAACCAGCGATTGACCACCGCCGCCCCCAGCACCGAGGCCACCGCGCCGCTACCCACGCCCGAAAGCACGCCCCACGTCAGCACATAGTGCCAAGGCTCGGTCATCCACAGGCTGGCAAAGGTCGACGCGGTCATCAGCGCGAGTCCGCCAAGCATCGTCCGCTTGATCCCGAACGACAGCATCAGCGCCGCCGCGAACGGCCCCACCAGCCCGTACAGAAAGATGCCAATCGCCGCCGAGGCCGAGATCGTCGCGCGGTCCCACCCGAAATGCGTCTCCAGCGGCACCATCATCACGCCCGGCGCCGAGCGCAGCCCCGCCGCGACGAGCAAGGCGAGAAAGGTCACCGCGACGACGAGCCAGGCGGTGTTGCGCGCCGAAGCGCCGGGCAGCCGGATCAGCATCTCAATGCGCCTTCAACGCAAGGCCGGTCAGCGCGCGAAGCGCGAATTCCAGCCCCACCCACATATCCTTGCCCATCGCCCCGACGATTTGCTTCTGCGCCGCTTCCCAGCCCGGTACCGCGCCCTCCAGCGCCGCCGCACCGGCGGGCGTCAGCGCCGCCAGCCGCGACTTGCCCTGCCCCGCCGCGGTGACGATCCACCCCTTCGCCTCGATCGGCGCCAGCGCGCGGTACAGCGACGAGCGGTCCATCACCAGCGCCTCCGCCAGCCGGCTGAGCGGTATCGGCTCCCCCGCGCGCGCGACATGCCGCAGCACCGCGAACTGCGCGGTGGTCATTCCCGCCTCCGCCAGCGCTTCGTCATAGACCCGCCCCACCGCACGTGCGGTCTTGCGAAGGGTGGTGCAGGCGCAGGCTGTGTCTTGATGCATACACATGATGTATATGCATCACAAGTTAACCGCAACCCCCAACCGTCATCCCGGCGAAAGCCGGGATCTCATGCGGCGAGAGATCCCGGCTTCCGCCGGGGTGACGGAAAGCCGAAAATACCGAATCCGCCTGCAACCGCAATCACTTGCACACACCGCTGTCCTACACGCCACCCACCTGCCACACTTCGGCATGCCCTCCACCCCGCCCGTCCCGACTCGGCCCACCGTCTCCATGGAAAATTCGCCACACGGGTCAGTTTCGACAACCGCCCCCGCCCAGCAAAACAGACTCGAGGGCCTCGACCTATTCCGCGGCCTCGCCGTCGCCGGCATGATCATCGTCAACAGCCCCGGCTCGGAGCAGGTGTGGTGGCCGCTCGATCACGCCGCCTGGCACGGCTTCACCCCCACCGATCTGGTCTTCCCGGCCTTTCTGTTCGCGGTCGGCGCCGCGCTCGGCCTGTCCTTCCCGAGGGCGATCGACGCCACCACTTGGGCCCGCATACTCCGCCGCACCTTGCTGCTGATCGCGCTCGGCTGGATGATCCAGTTGCTCGCCCGCCTGACCTTCGTGGATTTCCGGATCTTCGGCGTCCTCCCCCGCATCGGCCTCTGCTATGCGGCGGCCGCGAGCCTCGCGATCCTCACCGCCAGAACCGAAGGCCGCGCCCATCTCAACCCCAAAACGATCCTGACCGCCGCCATCGCCGCGCTCGCCATCTACGCAGCCCTGCTCCTCTGGGTCCCCGTCCCCGGCCACGGCGCGGGCCAGCTTAGCCCCGAGGGCAATATCGCCGGCTATGTCGACCGCACCCTCTTCACCACCGCCCACATCTGGCGCCACGGCACCGATGCGGCGGGCAATATCGTCTACGATCCCGAAGGCCTGCTCTCGACACTCCCGGCGCTCGCGAACGTCCTGTCCGGCATCCTCGCCGCCATCGCCTGGAAACGCGCGCCCGATCGCGCCGTCCGCCAGCTGCTAATCGCCGGCACCGCGCTCACGCTCATCGGCCTCGCCCTCACCCCCGTCCTCCCGCTCAACAAGCGCATCTGGACCCCCAGCTTCGCGCTCTTCACCACCGGCCTTTCGGCAATCCTGCTCGCCCTCGCGATGCTAGCCACGGCACGGCAATCGCTCCGCAAGGCGCTCACCCCGCTTCACATCTTCGGCACGAACGCGATCACCGGCTACATATTGTCGCTGCTGCTCATCATCGCCGCGCTCAAGCCGATCCTTCCGGGGGGCGGCACGATCCAGGCATGGACCTTCGCCCGGATCAACATTGTGGTCCCCGATCCGTACCTCGCCTCGTTCCTGTTCGCGGTCCTCGTCCTGCTGATCGTCTTCGCCACGCTTGTCCCGATGCACCGCCGCGGCATCCATCTTCGGCTCTAGCCGCGATGCCAGACCCCCGCTATTCCGCCCCCATGAAGCTCATCATCGGCAACAAGGCGTACAGCAGCTGGTCGCTCCGCGGCTGGCTGGCGTGCAAGCTCTCCGGCATCCCGTTCGAGGAAGTCGTGGTCCCGCTCTACGACCAGGCGTGGGAAAAGCGCCGCGAGGGCGACGAGTTCGCCCCATCCTCGGGCAAGGTGCCGATCCTGTGGGACGGCGAGGTGGTGGTGTGGGACAGCCTGGCGATCGTCGAATATCTCAACGACAAAGTGGGCGGCGACAAATTCTGGCCCGCCGATCTCGCCGCCCGCGCCATGGCCCGATCGATGGCCGCCGAGATGCACTCGAGCTTTTCGTCGCTCCGCCGCAAGCACGGCATGAACATCCGCCAGGTCTATCCGCCCAAACAGCCCGACGCGGACGTCGTCCAGGAACTGGCCCGGCTGATGGAGCTCTGGATGCAGGCCCGCGCCCGCTACGGCGGCGACGGCGAATTCCTGTTCGGGGCGTTCGGCGCGGCGGACATCATGTTCGCCCCCGTCGTCACCCGGCTGGTGACCTATTCGCTCCCCGTCCCCCGCTTCGCCCAGCCCTATATGATGGCGGTGCTCCAGCACCCCTATATGCAGGATTGGATCGCGGGCGCGCAGGAAGAGGATTGGGTCATCGAGCAGTTCGAGATGCCGACCGCGGGCTAACCATTCCTCCCCCGCTGCGCGAGGGAGCAATTGGTAGATTGCAATGTAGGATTTCGCCTGCTCTCGCCGGCAAGTGACGCTAAAACCCGCTCCCATCCTTCCGCCGAAAGCCTTTCCCCGCGAACAAATGCATGTCCGCGTCGGGATAATGGCAATCGGTTTCGCTGGGCTTCCCCACCGCGATAAACACGCAATCCGCGTCGCTCCGGTTGACCAGCACATGCCCGTTGCCGTCGCCCTTCGGAAACGCAGCGACGTCGCCGGGCAGCATCGCGGTCTCGCCCGCATCGTCGATCAGCACCGCCTCGCCGCTCAGCATCACCACGAACTCGTCCTCGCCCTCATGCCAATGCCGCTGCGAAGACCAGGCCCCGGGCTTCAGCGTGACATGGCTGTAGCCAAAGTCGGTGATTCCGCTCGCCGGCGCCATCCGGCGATACCAGCGCCCCGCCACCTTACCGGCATATTCGGGCGGATAGCCGGTCGCATTGGTCTGCGGGATTGTATCGAGATCGAGCTTGGGCAATGTCCCCTCCACCGTTGCAGGAGCGCCTTGTGCCCGACCCCGTCGAACTTACCAAGGCGCTGATCGCCGCCGAAAGCGTCACTCCCGCCACCGGCGCGGTGTTCGACGTGCTCGAAGCCGCACTGATCCCACTGGGCTTCGAGATCGAGCGCTTTGTCGCCGGCGAGGCGCCCGACGGCCCGGTGGAGAACCTCCTCGCGGTGCGCGGCTCCGGCGGCAGGCATTTCGCTTTCGCCGGCCACCTCGATGTCGTCCCCCCGGGCAAGGGCTGGGCGACCGACCCCTTCGGCCCCGAGATCCGCGGCGGCCTGCTCTACGGCCGCGGCGCGGTCGACATGAAGGGCGCCATTGCCGCCTTCACCGCCGCCGTGAGCCGCACCGAAACCCCCGGAACCGTCAGCCTGATCATCACCGGCGACGAGGAAGGTCCCGCCACCTACGGCACCCAGAAACTGATCGAGCGGATGCGCGCCCGCGATCTGATCCCCGATCTCTGCCTCGTCGGCGAGCCAAGTTCTGCCAACCGCCTCGGCGACACGATCAAGATCGGCCGCCGCGGCTCCACCGTCATCTGGATCGACGTGCCCGGCAAGCAGGGCCATGTCGCCTACCCCCACCTCGCCGACAATCCGATCCCGCGCCTCGTCCGCGCGCTGGCCGAGATCGACGCCATCGTCCTCGACCAGGGCACCGACTGGTTCCAGCCCTCGAACATCGAGCCGATCGACCTGACCGTCGGCAACCCGGCGAGCAACGTCATCCCCGGCCTCGCCAGCGCGCGGCTCAGCATCCGCTTCAACGATCTCCACCGCGGCCAGGATCTCGTCGCCCGCATCGAGGAAATCGTCCGCCGCCACGCGCCGCTCGCTACCGTCAAAGGCACCGTCTACGGCGAAGCCTTCCTCACCGAGCCCGGCGCGCTCTCCACCCTGGTCCAGGACGCCGCCGAAACGCGCCTGGGGCTCCGCCCGCAGCTCTCCACCACCGGCGGCACCTCGGATGCCCGCTTCCTCTCGAAACTATGCCCCGTGGTCGAGTTCGGCCTGGTCAACGCGACGATGCACAAGCTCGACGAAGCCGTCGCGGTAGCGGATCTGGAAGCTTTGACGGGGGTGTACGAGGAAGTGCTGGCGCGTGTGTTCGCAGGTTAGGAACATAGACCTAGGGTGGGTCGCCATTCGGGGCCTGGCGAGCCGAAAAGTGCGATCTTTCGAGCATCGGAGCGCAGCGAGCTTTCGGCACGTGAGCACCGAAGCGCAGAAAATCGCGTTTTGCAGGCCGTCAGGCGCCGAATGGCAACCCGCCCTACCCCGCCGCCCTCTGCTCCTGCCGGCTCTCGCGCACCCATCCCAGGAACGCATCCTCCGCCATCGGCTCAGCGATCGAATACCCCTGCAGCACGTCGCATCCGATCACTCGCAGCACCGTCGCCTGATCCTCGCTCTCGATACCCTCGGCCACGGCTTCGCAGCCCAGCCCGTGCACCAGCCCGATCACTGCCTGCGCGATCGTCCGCGCCTCGGCCTGATCCGCGACATGCTCGATCAGGCTGCGGTCGAGCTTGACCCGGTCCACCGGAAGGTCGCGCAGCCGGGCGAGGTTCGAATATCCCGTCCCGAAATCGTCGATCGCCACGCTGGCGCCATCGGCCCGCAGCGCGCTGATCGCCTCGATCACTTCGCTCGAGCAATGCATCGCCAGCGTCTCGGTGATCTCCAGCTCGAGCAAAGTCGCCGGCGCATTCGCGGCGAGCATAGCCTCGCGCAGCCTCCGGAAGAAGCTGGCATGGTCGATCTGGCGCGGGCTGATGTTGACCGCCAGCCTTTGCTCGATCCCCATCCGGCCCCAGCGCGAGATCGTCTCGGCGACTTCGCCGACGACCCATTCGCCGATCTCGACCATCAATCCGGTGTCTTCGGCGCGCTGCAGGAAGCTCGCGGGCATCTTCAGCCCGTCGGGATGCCGCCAGCGCAGCAGCGCCTCGGCGCCAACGATCCGCCCGTCGGCCGCGCTGACCTGCGGCTGGAACACCAATGCGAACTGCTTCTTGTCCACCGCCTCGCGCAAATCGCTCTCGAGCTGCGCGCGTTCGGCGATCTCGGCGGCGAGCGCATCGGTGAAATGCTCGGTGCGGCCGCGGCCATTGGCCTTGGCGTGATACATTGCGGCGTCGGCGGCGCGCATCAGATCGTGCAGATTGGTGCCATGCTCGGGCCGCATCGCGATGCCGATCGAAGCGCCGATCGAGATTTCCTGGTCGGCGATATCGAACGGCTCGCTGAGCGCATAGAGCATGCCGCGCCCGATCCGCTCGGCATCGGAGGCGCTCTTGAGCCGCGGCATGAACATCGTGAACTCGTCGCCCGCAAGCCGCCCGATCAGCGGCGTGCGGCCCTCGCATTCGCTGGCGAACCGATCGGCGACCGCGCGCAGCCGGTTGGCGACCATCCCCAGCAGCATGTCGCCGCAGGCATGGCCCAGCGTATCGTTGACGCCCTTGAAGCGGTCGAGATCGATGAAGAACAGCCCCGCCGGATGGCCTGCGGGCATCTCGGCCAGCATCCGCTCGCAGGTGCGTCGGAAATTGGTGCGGTTGGGCAGCGCCGTCACCGGGTCGAACATTGCGAGCCGCTGCACGCTTTCCAGATTGGCGTGGAGCTGACGGAACAGCCCGTCCATCGCGCTCGCCAGTTGCGGCACGCATTCCTGCACTTCCTCGGGGATGCCGCCCTCGAGATCGCCGTTGGCGGCGCGGGTCAGGCGCGCGATGGCGGCATCGATCGCGCCGGCGGTGGCGGCGATGGTGCGTTCGGCCGAGCCCCAGCACATCACGCCGCAGATGATTGCGGCGATCAGCGCGCGGCCGCCGTTTTCAACGGTGAGATTGCCATGCGAAGTGGCGGCGAGCGCCAGGATGAACGCCACCGCACCTGCGCACATCGCGAAGGCGATGGCACGGCTCTTGAGCGAAAATCCCTCCACTGTGCGCCGCGATCCCCCGCATAGCCCCGGGCACGCACCCGGGTTCAGACAGCGGCAAGCTCGCAGACAAAGTTTAAGATTTTCGAAGCGCCGCCGTTCTCGGTTTCCGCAGCACGATGTACAGCGCACCGCTGCCGCCATGCCGGGGATGCGCAACCCGCACCGCGGCGATTCGGTCGGCAAAGCGCGACGCCGCGATCCAGTCCCCCACCGCCGCCCGGATCGCCCCCCGGCTATGCGGGCGTTCGGATTCCGCGACCGGCGGCTTGCCGGTGACGAGCAGCAGCACCCGGTCGCCCCGCGCGATCGCCTGCTCCAGTCCGCAGTCGAGGCGGGAATAGGCCGAGGCAAGGCTGTGGCCGTGAAGGTCGATCGAACTTTCCGGAGCAACCAGACCGCGCGAGAGGCGGCGATCCCAGGTGCCGTCGAGGGTCGCGTCCTCTCTACTCCCCTCCCTCTTAGGGAGGGGTTGGGGGTGGGTGCGCGCGTCTGCGCGCTTCAAAGACTCTTTCACCGGCTTCGAAGAGACCGCCAAAGGGGGCATCGAGCCCCCCTTGGCGGTAGACCCACCCCCTACCCCTCCCTGACCGGGGAGGGGAGAAGCCGGCGCCTTCACCATCGGCTTCACCGTGGTAATCACCTTCTTCCAAAGCGCCGCCTCTTCGGGCGCCAGCCGTCTCACTGCGCGCCGCCCAGCCTCTCGACCGTGCCGACCGGCAGCAGCAGCCACGCGGTGCCCTTGGCGGACATGCCGCCAGCGATCGCCCGCGCGTCGTCGCCCGCACCCCAGAAGGTGTCGATGCGGTTCGCGCCCTTGATCGCGCCGCCGGTATCCTGCGCCACCCATAATCCCGTGGCGTCGGTACGGTCCATCGACAGGAACACCGGCGCACCCAGCGGCACGAACATCGGATCGGCCGCCGCGCTCACCTGTCCCACCACCGGCAGGCCCATCGCCCCCAGCGGGCCCGCGCCGCGCAATTCCTGGAAGAATACGAAGCTCTTGTTCTCGCGCATGATCGCGTGGCCCTCCTCGGGATGCTCGCGCAGCCTGGCCATAATCCCCTGCATCGAGGCCTTGCCGGGCTGGAGCAGCCCGCGGTCGCGCATCAGTGCGCCGATCCCGGTATAGTCGCGCCCGTTCTGGCCCGCGAAGCCGATCCGCATCACCCCGCCATCGGGCAGCCGCAGCCGCCCCGAACCCTGGATTTGCAGGAAGAAAATCTCGATCGGATCGGCGGCGTAGGCAAGGATCGGCGCCTTGCCCTCCAGCGCGCCATCCTCGATCGCGCCGCGATCGGCATAGGGTACGAACGCCTGCCCCTGCACGCGCCCGCGAATCTTCTTGCCCTTCAAGGCATCCGAAAACAGCCCGAGATCGACTTCGATCAGATCGCTCGGCTTGCCATAGATCGGCACTTCATAGCCCGGGCGCCGATCGCGCGATCCGGCGATCTCCGGCTCGTAATAGCCAGTGGCAAAGGCCTTGCCGTCGCCCACCTGCACCGCCTCGAAATATTGCCCGAAGAAACCCAGCGCATCGCGCGGGCCGGTGCTCTGTGCCGCCCGGCACGAATCGGCCCAATCCTGTCCGCGCGTCAGCCCCGACAGATCGGTACGTTTCTGCAACGACCCGCAGCTCAGCCGGAAAGCGGTCAGCGCTCGCTCGGCCCCCGCCTGGGTAATCGGCAGGCTCGACACCGCCGGTCCGGGAATCACCCCCGCTTTGGCGGCACTGGCTGTGCCCGCAGTCACCGCGGGCGCCGCGGCGGGCGCCAGCGGCGTCGCCGCGGTCGGCTGGCGGACGGGCACATTGGTGGAGGGATGGTTGGGCGGCGCCGGAATTTCGGCAACCCGGTCGGTCGAAGCGGGAACGATCGCTCCCGAGCAGGCACTCAACAGCAGCGCGGCCGCGGCTACTCCCCAAACCCGCATCTCCGCCCCTTATTCGCTTCTACGCTTCGTCGGTCTCGACGAGCTTCCAATTGGGATCGTCGCTGCGCAGGTTGCGCGCGAAGGTCCAGATGTCGTGGGTCTCGACCGCGTCGGTCATCGAACCGGCGACGACATTGCCGTCCTGATCGCGCGTCACCGCGGCGATATCGGCATCGAAGCGAACCGTGATCCGCGCGACCTTATTCTCCACCGAAGCGCCGGCGATCATCGCCCGCTCGATCACCACCAGCCGGTTGTCGAGCACATGCCCCGCCACGCCGCGCGCCGCGATCGCCTCGCCGAATGCGGTGCGAACATCCTCCTCGACGAGCCAGCCGAGCGTTTCCTCGTCGCCCTTCCAGAAGGCCTCGAGGATCATGCGATAGGCGGACTTGGCGCCTTCGATGAACTGGGCGACGTCGAAGCTCGGATCGGCCGCGATCACCGCGCGCAGGCCGTTTTCGGCGCTCGCCTCGATGTTGCGCGTGCCGGGGTCGCGCACTTCGGGCACCAGGTCGATCGTGCGCGGCATCGGGGGCACCGAAATCCGCTCTTCGGCGGGCTTGGGCAGGGGCTGCTCGTGCCCGGTGCGCCTGCCGAGAACCGCGTAGAGACGCAGCGCCAGGAACCCCGCAACAATCGCGAACAGAATGATCGTGTACACCATGCCTCCAGACTTCGTCGGAACCTACATAAGCTCAAGCGGCCCCGGTTACAAATGCAGTGGTATCACCCGCTGTTCCCGCCCGTTGAACTGCCGCCACGCGCCTGCTAGGCGCGGCCTTCACATCAACGCGCGGAAAGCGCGAACTATCCGAGACAAGAGGAATATTCGATGGCCGACGAGAACAGCGCCGAACTGGGCGAGCCCCTTGCCAATGGCGAAGACACCGCGCCCGCGGTCGGCGTGCTCTCGCAATATGTGAAGGATTTCTCGTTCGAGAATCCCAACGCGCCCGCGATCTACCAGTCGCAGATCACCCCTGCGGTCGACGTCCAGTTCAACATCGGCCAGCAGCAGGTTGCCGAGGACATCTACGAGGTCGTCCTCAAGATCGACGTGAAGGCGCAGCACGAGGGCCAGATCGCGTTTGTCGTTGACCTTTCTTATGCCGGCCTGTTCGGCCTCCGCAACGTGCCCGTCGAATCGATCGAGCCCTTCCTGCTCGGCGAAGCCCCGCGCCTGCTCTTCCCCTTCGCCCGCCGCATCCTCGCCGATGCGGTCCGCGACGGCATGTTCCCGCCGCTGATGCTCGAGCCGATCGATTTCGGCGGCCTCTACATGGCGCGGATCGAAGCGCAGGCCGAGGGCCAGGATGCGGACGCCGGCCACGCCTGATTGTTGAACCAAGGGGGGCGTAGACGATGAAGCTCGCCCGCACTTTGGGCTCGGTGGGCGGCCTCACATTGGTGAGCCGCGTACTGGCGCTGGTGCGCGATTCGCTTCAGGCGACCTTCGTCGGGGCCGGCTTCGCGTCGGACGCGTTCCTCGTCGCCTTCCGCCTCCCCAATATGTTCCGCGCTTTCTTCGCGGAGGGCGCCTTCACGGCAGCCTTCATTCCGATGTTCAACAAGAAGACCACCGAGGGCGGTTTGCCCGCCGGGCTGGTCTTCGCCGAACGCGCGCTGGCGGTCCTGTTTCCCTTCCTCGTCGTGTTCACGGCGGGGATGCTGCTCGCTGCCGCGCCGCTCACCTGGGGCCTTGCCGGCGGCTTCCACAAGCAACACCCCACCCCCGGTCAATTCGCCTTCGCGGTGGAATTGTCGCGGATCACCATCCCCTATCTCTTCCTGATCAGCCTCGCCTCCTTGCTCGGCGGCATCCTCAATTCGCTCGACAAATTCTGGGTCAATGCCGCGGCGCCGATCCTGCTCAATATCGCCATGGTCACCGCGCTTCTGTTCTTCCATGGCACGCCCGAGGAAACCGCGCGGGCGCAGGCGGTGTCGATTCCGATCGGCGGGCTGCTGCAATTGATCTGGCTGTGGTTCGCCTGCCGCCGCGCCGGCGTCTCGCTCAAGCTGACGATGCCCCGGCTCGACGACGATGTCCGCCGCCTGATGAAGCTGATCCTTCCCGCCGCCGCGGGCGCGGGGGCGGTCCAGGTCAACCTCGTCGTCTCCACCGCGCTCGCCGGCGGCCTGCTCGACGAGGGCTCGATCTCCTACATCTATTACGCCGATCGGCTGAACCAACTGCCCCTCGGCCTGATCGGCATCGGTCTCGGCACGATCCTCCTCCCCACCATCTCGCGGCTGCTCAACAGCGGCAAGGAGGCCGAGGCAATGGAGACCCAGAATCGCGGGATCGAGCTGGCGCTGTTTCTCACCTTGCCTGCGATGGCGGCGCTGATGATCGCCGCCGAACCGATCATCCGCGGGCTGTTCCAGCACGGCGCCTTCACCGATGAGGACACGGTCAAATGCGCATGGGCGCTCGCCGCTTTCTCGGCCGGGCTTCCCGCCTACGTCCTCGTGAAAGTGCTGACTCCCGGCTATTACGCCCGCGCCGACACCAGGACCCCGGTGCGCTTCGCCACTATCTCGATCGGCGTGAACCTGGTCGGCAATCTCATCCTGATTCCGCTGATCGCGCACGTCGGCCCGCCGCTCGCCACCGCGCTCGCCTCGCTGGTCAACGTCTGGTTGCTGTACCGCACGCTCGGCAAGCGCGGCCATTTCGTCGCCGATGCCCAGCTCCGCCGCCGCATCCCCCGCCTCGCGCTCGCCGCGATCCTGATGGGGGCCGCGCTATATGCGGGCGACAAGCTGCTCGATCCCTATCTAACCGGCGCGTTGCTGACGCGAATTCTCGCGCTCGGCGTGCTTGTCGCGGGCGGCACCGCGATCTACGGCGTGGCCTGCTTCGTCACCCGCGCGTTCACGCTCGGCGACCTCAAGGCGCTGGTCCGCAAGCGCCGCCCTAGCGATGGGATTCAGGAATAATCATGCGTGTCGTATCGGGCATCCAGACCACCGGCAATCTGCACCTCGGCAATTATCTCGGGGCGATCAAGCAGTGGGTCGCGATGCAGGATCAGGGGCAATGCCTGTTCTTCCTTGCCGATCTCCACGCGCTCACCGGTTCGGTCAGCCCGCAAGAACTGGCATCCTCCACCATCGAAATGGCAGCCACGCTGATGGCCGCCGGCATCGACGACCGCGCGATCCTGTTCAACCAGGCCCGCGTCCCCGCGCACAGCGAATTGTGCTGGATACTTCAGGGCACCGCCCGGATGGGCTGGCTCAACCGCATGACCCAGTGGAAGGACAAGGCCGGCAAAAACCGCGAAGGCGCCAGCGTCGGGCTGTTCAGCTATCCCGTCCTCCAGGCCGCCGACGTGCTTGTTTACCAGGCGACCCACGTCCCCGTCGGTGAGGACCAGAAACAGCATCTCGAGCTGGCGCGCGATATCGCCGCCAAGTTCAACACCGACTTCGCCGTCGATCTCTTCCCGCTGCCCGAACCGCTGATCTCCAAGGCCGCCCCGAGGATCATGTCGCTGCGCGATGGCTCGGCGAAAATGTCCAAGTCCGATCCGTCGGACCTGTCGCGCATCAACCTGAGCGACGACGACGACACCATCGCCGCCAAGTTCAGGAAGTCGAAGTCCGACGCCGAGCTCCTTCCCGATTCGTTCGACGCACTGGCCGAGCGCCCCGAGGCGAAAAACATGGTGACGATCTACGCCGCGCTATCGGATCGCCCACCGCAATCGGTGGTCGAGGAATTCGCCGGCAAGGGCTTCGGTGCGCTCAAGCCCGCACTCGCGGATCTCGCCGTGGGTGTCCTTTCCCCAATCCGCGACCGCCTCGCCGCGCTGCTGAACGACCGCACCCACGTCGGCACCGAACTCGCCAAGGGCGCCGGCAAGGCCCAAGCGCTCGCCGCCCCCACCCTCCGCGCCGCGCAGGAAGCCGTCGGCCTGCAGGTCTGAAGGCACCCAAATGGGGGGTGCCGTGGCCCACCATCGGTGCGACCCCGGTCGAACAAGTCCAGCAAGGGGTTTCGAGTAAGATGCCGATCATCCGCACCGCCGCCGGCCTGACGCTTCTGGCATCCGCGCTCCTGCTATCCGTCGCCAGCGCGAACGCTGCCGCCCCGCGCAAGTGCAAGCCCTTCACGGTAGATGTCCGCGCTGGAACGGTGAACGGTCTCGGCCCGGCAACCCCGATGGCGAAGGTCAGGAAGAAATTGCCCTGCTTCACCGCGGTCAGCGACGAAGCCGCTTTCTACAACAACGGCGGCGGCGTCTTCTACGCCTCCGACAATCTCTACATCTACACCTACCTGCGCTTCATCGAAATCCGCGCGCCCTTCAACGGCACCACAAATATCCAGATCTTCGGCCGCCCCAAAGCCGCGCTCGCGATGGATTTCCCGTTCAACGCCAGGGACAAGCGCCCGTTCTGGGGCACCCCGGCCGACGAGTTCGTCACCACCAAATTCGGCTGTATCCAGTTCACGTTCCGCGACGATAGCGTTCGGCAGATGCGGTTCTTCACGCGCGCCTGCGAAGACGTGTTCAACCCCGGCTGATCCGCGAGTCGGAACCAGCCGACCGCTTCACGCGCTTTTGCAACGTCGAGGTGCCTATGCGTAAATGGATTCCCCTGCTGCTGCTCCCATTAGTCCCCGCCTGCAGCGGTGGGGGATCGGACAGCGGCGGCGGCGGCGGCACCGTGGTAACGCCCACGCCGACACCAACGCCTACACCCACACCAACCCCGACGCCCACGCCAACACCCGTTGGCTCGATCCCCCCGGCCGGCCCCGCCACCGGATCGGACTTCTTCACTTCGATCGCGACGATGTATACGGTCCAGCCCAGCCTATCGGGCTGTACCGCCGGCACGCTCAAGCCAGAAATCGGGGCGCGTGCGCTCTACGTGCTCAACGATATCCGCAGCTATCACCGCCTCCCGCCGGTGACCTATGCCAGTGCCGACGAAGCCGCCGAGATGCAGTCCGCGCTGATGCAGGCCGCCAACGGGCAGCTCAGCCACACGCCCCCCGCCAGCTGGAATTGCTACACCGCCGCGGGCGCCAACGCCTCGGCCCAGAGCAACCTCTACGGTGGCTTGGGCAACGGCCTGTCCTTCACCAGCAACGACGACATCATGATCGGCTGGCTGACCGACACCAATAATCTGGTCGCGGACAATGTCGGCCACCGCCGCTGGCTGCTCTATCCGTTCCTGAGCACGGTCTCCTACGGCCGCGTCGCCGGCCGTTACCAGACTTCAAACCGATCGGACGCCTCGGCGCTCAAAGTCATCAACAGCGGCTCGATCTTCCCGGCGGGCCTGCCCGCTTTCGTCGCCTATCCGTACGAGGACTATCCCGCGCGCTACTTCAACACTGCGGCATTGCTCTCGTTCGGCGTCATCGCCGATCCGCGCACGGTCTTCGGCGCCAACGCCAGCGTCGATTATTCGGCGGCGACGGTCACCGTCCAGCAACGCGGCGGCGCCACGCTGGCGATCTCCAACCTGCGCTTCGACAACGACGGTTTCGGCCTGCCCAACAACATTCAGTTCAACGCTGCGGGCCTGCGGACGAATACCTATTACGACGTGACAATCGACAAGGTGAAGGTAAGTGGCGTGCTAAAGACTTATACGTATTTCTTCCGAATCATTCCCTGATCCGCCATAATGGCGAAGTAAACTGGCACACAATAGTGCCTAACCACATTTAACTTAATATATAAGAGCGACTCCTGCCAAAAATAAGCGTGTACTGCGTCCCTCACACTCTGGTTGGAGGACTATCATGCGCAGTAAAATCAATTTTGCACTCGCGATAACCGCCGCGATCGGCTTGCAGGCATCGCTCACCCAGTCGGTACAAGCCAAGCCGGGCGACCTGTTCTGCTCGCGATCCGCAGCGGCCGCCTGCTCTACCTACCAGCAGCAGGGTTTCTCAAGCTATTCGGACTGCGTCACCTATCACGGCGAATATTGCGCGGCCCAGGGGGGAGATGGCGGCTGCTATTACGATCCCCGCATCGGCCAGACGATCTGCCAATAATCCATCGAGCCGGCCCGCCCAAACGGGGCGGGCCGCGCTTCGACGAGCAGGATCGATCAGGCGCTCTCGAGCTGCCGCATCAGCGTGCGCACCGCATTGTCGATCTCGCAATCCTTGCCGCGCAGATCCTCGATCCGGCGGACGGCGTGGATCACCGTCGAATGGTCGCGGTTGCCGAACTTGCGGCCGATCTCGGGCAGCGAGCGCGTCGTCAGGCGCTTGGCGAGATACATCGCGATCTGGCGCGGACGGGCGATCGCCACTGCGCGGCGCTCGGAGATCAGGTCGATCTGCTTGACCTCGAAATGCGCCGAGACCGCGCGCTGGATCTCGTCGATCGTGATCCGCCGCTGCGCCACCCGCAGCACTTCGCCCAGCGTCTGCTGCGCGAAGTCCATCGTAATCGGCTCGCTGTTGAGCTGGGCATAAGCGACGAGCCGGTTGAGCGCGCCTTCGAGTTCGCGGACGTTGCTGGTGATCCGCTGCGCCAGCAGGTCGATGACATCGTCGGGCATCGCCACCGCGGGCATGTCCTCGAGCTTGCGCACCACGATTGCGCGGCGCAGCGCCGGCTCGGGCGGCTTGATGTCGGCGACCAGACCCGAGCCCAGCCGGCCCGCAAGCCGCGTTTCGAAGCCCTCAAGCGCCTGCGGAGCGCGATCCGCGGCGATCACCAGCCGCTTGCCGCTGCTCATGAACTCGTTGACCGTGTGGAAGAATTCGTCCTGCGTCGATGAGCCCTTGTCCGCAATGAACTGCAGATCGTCGATCATCAGCAGATCGACCGAGCGCAGCCGCGCCTTGAACGCATGCGTGTCCTTGGCGCGCAACGCCTGGACGAACTCGAACATGAAGCGCTCGGCCGGCATATAGATCGCCGTCGCTTGGCGGTTGGCGTCGAGGAAAGCATGCCCGATGGCGTGCATCAAATGCGTCTTGCCCTGCCCGGTCCCCGAATGGAGATAGAGCGGGCTGAACAGGGGGCTTCCCGTTCCGGCCAGCGCGATGCCTGCGTTGAACGCCACGCGATTCGAATTGTCGGTAACGAAGCGCTCAAAGGTGAAGCGCGGGTCGAAGGCCGGGCGCTCGGCGGGGCTGACGGCGGTTGCGGCGGGCACCTTCGCGCTCTCGGCGCTCAGCACGCGCTTGGCCTTGTCGTCCAGCGTCTCGATCGAAACGCTGGCGACCGAAGGCAGCACCGCCTTGAATTCGAGCAGCATCCGCTCGGCATAATGATTGCGGACCCACTGCGTCATGAACGCGGAGGGCAGGCCCAGCCGGACGGCTTCCGAATCGCTTGCCTCGATCAGCACCACCGGCTTCAGCCACTGGTCGAACAGCCGCTGCCCCGCCGAGCGGCGAAGATTCCCGCGGACATGCGACCATGCCTTCGCGACCGCGTCTATCTCCGATGCTTCCAAGGCACGCACTTCCACCATTATCCGGTCCAGCCCCCTCCTGCGGAGCGCGTTGCCCCCTCCGCTATTCGCGCGGGCAAAACTACCCTCACGCCGGAATCGGGATTCCAGCGTGATGAGCCTTGCACATCGCATGACCGGCAGCGCGAACGCGGCGCCGGGAGGGTCGTTCTAGAGATGCTTTTCCGAGTCGAGCAAGAGCGCGGCATGTAAAGAATCTGAAATAGTTTTGTTGACACGCCAAACCCTAGGGAATCCGTGCGTTTGGCTTTTTACCATTGAAATTGCTTGATAATTCCTGCGCGAAACGTAGTTAACGCCACTACGATGCCATGCGACTCGTTGGGTTTCCTTGACTTAGCGGAAACCGTCTTCGGGCCGCGCAAGGCCGTCTCCGTCATGTTCCGGAGGGCGTTCGAAAGCACGCGCCGGCAACGCAAAAAGCCCCGCCGGACCGGGTCCGGCGGGGTCTTTGTTTCCCGAAAACCGTTGTTATGCGAGCGCTTCGAGACGCTTGTTGAGGCGCGAATACTTCCGCGAAGCCGTGTTCTTGTGGAGCACGCCCTTCGAGACGCCGCGCGCCAGCTCGGGCTGGACGATCGCGAGCGCGGCCGTCGCCGCAGCCTTGTCGCCGGCGGCAAGCGCGGACTCGACCTTCTTCACTTGCGTACGGATGCGGCTCACGCGCGCGCCGTTGATTTCCGCGCGGCGGTCGTTCCGCCGGATACGCTTCTTCGCTTGAGGCGTATTCGCCATGCGTCTGTCGTCCTGCTACAAAATAGAAAGGCGCGGAACCGTGTCCACGCCGGGAAAGCGCGCGCCTTAACGGACGCGGCGATTCGGGTCAACCGCCCGTGAGCACGATGCGGCAGACGGCGCGCGGCGGGGACGCCGTCCCCGGCGGCAACGGCGGCGGCAAGGCGCGCGGATCGAAATCCACGCCATCGATCGTCAGCGCGCTCCCGGAACGCCGGGCGAGCCCCACCCAGCCATGTCCCAGGTCGATCCTGCCGCTCGCCGGGTCCCAGCGATAGCTGCCGCCGCCCGACGTCATAGTTTCGATCATCCGATCGGGAAAGGTGAAGCTGTAGGTGCCCTCGGTGGTGAAGATCAGCTCGGCAAGCCGCCGGCCATGGCAATGCTCGGCCGAAATCTGCCGCCATTTGCCGGTCAGCACCGGCTGCCCACGCCCGACCACGGTGAGGTTGGCTGAGACCTCGCGCCCGCCGATCAGCGCCACCGCCGTCACCACCGATCCCGCCTTGGCGTCCCCGGTGATCCGGATGCCGCCTTTGGATATAACCGCCGCATCGCCCTTCACGCGCATCTTCTCGACGCATTGCCTGGGAACCGGCTTCTCGCCATCCGGGCCGTCGCGGTACCAATATTCCCGGCTCAGCCTGTCGCCCGGCCGCGCGACCGCGGGCACGAAGCGGATGCCGGCATGCGATCCGATATGACGGCAATCCGCTGCCGCAGTCATGCTCAGCGCCATCAGGCTCGCGATCATCCCGCCCTCCTCATTTCTGGCACCGGGGGCACCAGAAGGTGGACCGCCCGCCGTCCAAGCGCCGCTCGACCTTGCCGCCGCATGCGCACGGCTCGCCCTCGCGTCCATATACGCGCCACTGCTTGGCAAAATACCCCAGCTCCCCATCGGGCCGCGCATAATCCTTGATCGTGGAACCGCCCGCCTCGATCGCCGCGGTCAGCACCTCGCGAATCGCCGCCACCAGCTTTTCCAGCCGCGCTCTGGCGATCTGCCCCGCGGGCTTCACCGGCGCGATCCTCGCGATGAACAGCGCCTCGCACACATAGATATTGCCCAGCCCCGCCACCACGCGCTGATCGAGCAGCAACGCCTTCACCGGCGCCACGCGGCCGGCAAATACCCGCACCAGATGCGCCGCATTGAAATCGGGTCCCAGCGGCTCCGGCCCCAGCGCAGCGAACGGCGGCCAGGCCGCCAGCCCGGCGGTAGGCACCAGATCCACCGACCCGAATCGCCGCGGATCGTTGAGCGCGAGCCGGTGCTCGGCGGTCTCAAGGATCAGATGATCGTGCGGCAATTCGTCGCCCGGATCGATTCGCCAGCGCCCGGACATGCCGAGATGGAACACCATCGTGTCCCCCCGGTCGGTGGAAATCAGCCCGTATTTCGCGCGCCGCCCGAGCGAAATCACCTTCGCGCCGGTCAGCCTTTGCCCCAGCCCCTCCGGGAAAGGCCGCCGCAGGTCCGCGCGCCGCAGCGCCACCCGCGTGATCGTCCGCCCCTCCAGCACGGGCCTCAGGCCGTTGACGGTGGTTTCGACTTCGGGAAGCTCTGGCATGCAAAGCCCCTACCCTCCCCGCCCGCACCTCGCTAGAGCGCCCGAATGCCCGACACAGTCTCCTTCGGTTACGAAGACGTCGCCTCCGAGGAAAAGACCCGCCGCGTCGGCAAGGTCTTCTCGAACGTCGCCGCCAGATATGATCTGATGAACGACGCCATGTCCGGCGGCATGCATCGGCTCTGGAAGGACCGCTTCGTCCGCCGCGTGAAGCCCCGCGCGGGCGAGCATATCCTCGACATGGCCGGCGGCACCGGCGACATCGCCTTCCGCATGGAACCGCTCGGCGCGTCGATCACCGTCGCCGACATCAATCCCGAGATGCTCGCCGTCGGCATGGAACGCGCGGCCAAGAAGGGCCTCGACTCGATGGTTTGGACCGAGGCCAACGCCGAAGTCCTGATATTCCCCGACCGCTTCTTCGACGCCTACACCATCGCCTTTGGCATCCGGAACGTCACCGACATTCCCAAGGCGCTCCGCGAAGCCCATCGCGTCCTCAAGCGCGGCGGCCGCTTCTTCTGCCTCGAATTCTCGACGACGCTCTGGCCCGGCTTCGGCCAGGTCTATGATGCATACTCGCACCATCTGGTCCCCAAGCTCGGCCAGTTGCTCGCCAACGACGCCGACAGCTACCGCTATCTCGTCGAATCGATCCGCCGCTTCCCCGACATGGCGGCGTTCGAGGGCATGATCCGCGACGCCGGCTTCACCCAGACCAAGGTCGAGCCGATGCTGGGCGGGCTGGTGGCGATCCACAGCGGCTGGAAGATTTAGTGATTCCTGCTCTTCTTACTCCCCTCCCGCTTGCGGGAGGGGCTGGGGGAGGGCCTGTAATCTCAGGTCCATCGCCCATGGATATCCCCTCCCAGCGATTGGGTGGATCATGCCCCCGGCATGATCCAGAAATGCCTGGGGGGCATTTCGACCCAATCGCTCCCTCCCGCAAGCGGGAGGGGGACTGGTGACCGCCCCCGCCATCCACCTGTTCCGCCTGCTCAAATGGGGCCGCATCCTCGCGCGCCACGGCGCCCTCACCGGCATCGAGCGCGACCCCAACACGCCCAAACCGGTCCGCCGCCTCGCCCGCATCGCCCGCTTCGGCGCGCGCGTCCCCGAAACCCCGCGCTATGCCGACGCCTTCCAGGCGATCGGCCCCGCCGCGATCAAGCTCGGCCAGACGCTCGCCACCCGCCCCGACCTCGTCGGCGAAGCCGCCGCACACGACCTCCTCCGCCTGCAGGACACGCTTCCGCCCGTGCCCTTCGCGATCATCCAGCAGCAGATGCGCGCCACCTTCGGCAGGCCCCTCGAATCGCTGTATGCGGAGATCGATCCGGTCGCGATCGGCGCCGCCTCGATCGCCCAGGTCCACCGCGCCGTCACCGTCGAAGGCGCGCATGTCGCGATCAAGGTGCTGCGCCCCGGCATCGAAGCCGAATTCGCCCGCGCGATCGACACCTATGAATGGGCCGCGGCCCAGGTCGAGGCGATGGGCGGTGAAGCCGCGCGCCTGCGCCCGCGCCTGATCATCGAGACCTTCAAGCGCTGGACCGCGCGCGAGCTCGATCTGCGCCGCGAAGCCGCCTCCGCCTCCGAGCTCGCCGAGAACATGACCGCCGAGCCGCATTATTACGTCCCCGCGATCGACTGGCAGCGCACCACCGGCAAGGTGATGACCCTCGAATGGCTCGACGGCATCAAGCTGTCGGACCGCGCCGCGCTGATCGCCGCCGGCCACGACACCCACGAACTCGCCGAGCACCTGATCCGCGCCTTCCTGCGCCAGGCGATCTCGGATGGCTTCTTCCACGCCGACATGCACCAGGGGAACCTCTTCGCGCTCCCCGACGGCCGCATCGCCGCGATAGATTTCGGCATCATGGGCCGGATCGATCGCCGCGCCCGAGTCTGGCTCGCCGAGATCCTCTACGGCCTGATTACCGGCAATTATAAGCGCGTCGCCGAAATCCATTTCGAGGCTGGCTACGTCCCCGCCCATCACAACGTCGCCGAATTCGCCACCGCGCTGCGCGCCGTCGGCGAGCCGATGCGCGGGCTGCCGGTCAAGGAAATGTCGGTCGGCTCGATGCTCGACGGCCTGTTCAACATCACCCGCGATTTCGACATGCAGACCCAGCCGCATTTGCTGCTGCTGCAAAAGACGATGGTGATGGTCGAGGGCGTCGCGCGCAGTCTCGATCCCGATATCAACCTGTGGGAATCCTCCGCCCCCTTCGTCAGCGAATGGATCCGCACCGAGCTCGGCCCCGAGGCCAAAGTCGCGGACCGCATCGTCGAGGACGTCCGCACCTTGCTCCGCCTGCCCCAGCTGATCCGCAACATCGAGCTGCGCTACCCGGCCCCCGGCGGCGCACCGCCGGCCCCGCCGCTGCGCGAGATCGAGCGGATTCGGGTGGTCGGCGGCTGGCGGTATTTCGTTGTGGCGGTTTTGAGTGCGGCAATCACGGCTGCGGTGACCGTTTGGATGTTGCGCTGATCGGATAAAAAAGGCCTCGCTTGTGTGCATATCACTGCTAGGATTATCGGATGGACGACCGGGCACTGACTGAGCGCCAGCGCGGCGAACGCCATAAGTCACGCAGCGATCGAGCACTTTCGGCCGCCTTGGTGCCATTTCTAGGTTACTTTGCGATTTCGCTGTCGCCATCGTCGATAGACTGCTCGGCGCTCACCCATTGCACCGCGGGCGACATTCAGTTTCTCCCCGGCATTCGGTTGTTCGCGCTTTCGCCCGAGCTTCAAATGACCTTGTTCAGCGCCTCGCTTGGCGGAATGGGCGCGCTTTGGGGTGCGCTGACGGGTGACGCCAAGAATGCACCCACACCGCTTTCGCCACCGTGGCGCGCTGCCGCACATCTGCTGGTGGTGGCCACCGGCGTGATGACTGGCGCGTTAGCATATTTTCTGACGCGGACGGCGCTATTGGGACCAAACGCCACGCTCGCGATGATCAACCCCACCGGGCTGACCGTGATAGCGTTCGCCGCGGGTCTTGGTGCCCGCAAAATCGTGCCGGATGTAATCGCGCGCGCGGAATCGATATTGCACAAGGATGTCGAGCGGACAAGATTTGAAGCCACATCCCATTGGACCCCTCCGCACCCCGTCGACAGCGACCTCGCAAACGCGATCGAGCAACTCAGCCGCCGGTTCGATAGCGCGCTATCCCGGCCCACGCTCGATAATTGGAGCGGCATGGTTTGCGCCCGGGTCCATCCGCTGCACCGCGACCGTGCGCCAGGCGACCATGCCGTCGTCGCCGGCGAGAAACTCATCGTCGATATCGATTTCGTCCCCGACCCGCAGCCCATGGCCGATGCGCTTCCGGTTTCCGAGTCCGAAGGGGAGGTGGGCGACATCATCCTGATCACCGGGGGCAATCCCGATCCGGACCAAATAAGCTTCGACATCGTGATGGAAGCGCCCTGGTTCGGCATGGCGGATCAAAGCGCCGCCGTCACGTTCCGGCGGGGCGATTTGCAGGGACGGATGTCGACGCGGATCGTGTGCGATGCGCCTGCCGAGCCGGGTGAGACTGAGCTGTATCTTTCGATCGAGCAAAAGGGCCGGCTTATCCAATCGCTCCTGCTGCCCCTAACCGTCGTGCCATCACCGGCCGCTACGGACGGACACTGAATGCCCGGCCCGATCGCCGCCAGTGCGGTCATCGACATCAAGATCGACACCGGCTGCATCATCGAGATTCGCAGGCCCGGCGCTTCGGGCGAGGAAGTGTTGCTCCGCACCGAAAGCGATCTCTCCCTGACGCAATTGTCGAGCCTGCGAAGGGACTTTCGCAAATCGCTCGATCGACTGCGCGTCGCCATGGCACATATTTCGCAGCAGAACCTGGCGTATGTCATCGAGTCGATCGGCGCCTTTCATCGCGATGGCCGCGAAATTGTGCGGGTGCTGTTCGGTTTCGATCGGGATCGCCTCGCGCCCGCGCGTGCAGCCGAAATCCTGCGCGCGGAATTGCTACCCGCCGAGTCCCCTGATCTGCCGTTCAACAGCGATGCCTTGGCGCCACGTCTTCTCGTCGTGCGCGCATCCGACGACTATGGTCTATCGCTCGAGATGCTGCCGCTGCTCGGTCCTCGTACGCCTAAGACCGGTGTCACGCTTGAGGATTTGAGCCAGTTGGTCCGCGACTTTCCTTGCTTCTCGGCGATCGTCCAGCGCGGACGCATCCCGCTCAGCAATCGCGTCCTCGAAAACGATCCGAAGCTGCCCGTGCGCTTCTACGGCCACCTGGGCGTCAACGGCACGGGACGCATCCGCGACTTCTTCAAACGTGACGCAATCGAACTCGATCAGGAATGGCCGGGGGGCGGGCCGATTGAGGGCCGGGCAACCGCTGTGTTGGCGGACCGGCTCTGGAATCACTTTCGCGATGACGGCGAGGTGCCGCACAAGATACCGATCCAGATTCATCATTTTTGCTGTCATTGCGAAGGCGAAGGCGATGACGCCCCGGGGACGAAGTTGCGCTTTCGCGACGGCGTGCCGTATATCCGTGCTCCAACGGAAGTCGAGCTCTCCGATCTCAACAAGGAACTCAATGACCTCCGCGCGGACGGTCATTCCCGCGCTGACGAGCTTCGGCCGCTGGTTTTCCTGAATGCCTGTGCGGCGGCCGATTCGGAGCCCAATATGGTGGGCTCGTTTTCGGGGCTTTTTTCGCCGCCGCGCTTCCTCGGCTTCATCGGCACCGAAGCCGTAATTCCCGACGCGGTCGCCTTCGAATTCTCGAGCAGCTTTTACGAGCATCTGCTGGCGGGAAGTTCGGTCGGCGAAGCGATGTTCCACGCGCGATGGCAGATGCTGCGCCGGCGCAAGAACCCGCTGGGCCTTGCCTACGGCCTTCATGCCGACCCGGATATCCGCGTGCGCCGGCCGCGTCTTATCGGGTCAGAACGACCACCAGCGGCCAATTTTGTGCAGGCTCCCGCCTGCGGATAGCGTGCCGGGATTGTTGCTCGAAAGAATCCGGCTGACAAGTTCGGGAGCGCCAAATCCAAAAGCGAGCGCGGTTTTGACATCGTCCGCGCCGCCTAGCCAGGCCGCGAGGCCGCCGAGAACGACAAGCGCGGCCAAGCCCACATAGAAGTTAGGCGACTTCCAATGGCCCGGCATTTCGACCGAATAGCGGTTCTTCACCAGGCGGATCACATCGGGAATTAAGCCGCCCACCGCCCCGATCAATATGTAATTGTTCATGCCCCATCCCACCGGTACGACTCATCACGCCGTCCCATCTTTAACATAAACTTCTCGGCGCACGAACGGGCCCGCCATTCGACCAAAGCGGTGCCGGCCGCGTGCAGCGATTGGCCCGCTGAAAGGCCAACCATCTCGACACGCCCTCCCCTGCCCGTGTACCCGCCGGACATGGCCGCATCCGACCCCTTCTGGCTCGCCACGCCCACGCGCTTCGCGTCGCTCAAGCGCGGCCAGGCGCGGCTCGCGCTCGGCCTCGTCGTCCTGCTGCTACTCGCCTCGCTGCTCGCCCTGTTCGTACCCGAACCGCCCGCGCTCGGCGCGGCGACCGGCGGCGCGCGCAGCCAGACCGATCTGATGCTCTACGAAAACATCGTCGCCGGGGTGAAAGGCGGCGGCAATTACTACGCTGTCGCCGCTGATGCCCTCCGTGCCGGCAGCTACCCGCTGCGGCCGTTCCTCACCTTCCGCCTCCCGGGGCTGGCGGTGGTGCTGGCGGCGTTGCCCGACGAGGCGCCGCGCTACCTGCTGTTCCTGCTGGTGCTGTGCGTCGCCGTGACTTGGGCGGGGCGGCTCAAGCCGGTGCTTCCGCGCCTCTTGCCGCTGCTCGCTTTCGCGATCCTGCTGCTCGGTTCGCTGCTCGCCTTCTTTCAGTCCGAGCTGGCGGCGTTCCATGAGATCTGGGCGGGGCTGCTCGTCGCCTGGTCGCTGGCGCTGCGCAAACCCCGCCGCTGGGTCGAGGCGGTCGCGATCGGAATGGCGGCGATGCTGATCCGCGAGACCGCCGCGCTCTACGTCATCCTGATGGCCGGCTTCGCCTGGCGCGAAGGCGAACGGCGCGAGGCATATGGCTGGGCCGCCGCGCTCGGCCTGTTCGCCATCGCGATCGGCGTACATGCCTATGCGGTGGCCGGCGTCACCGGACCGCTCGACCCCGCCTCGCCGGGCTGGGCGGGGCTGCAGGGCTTCGGCCTGTTCGTCAAGTCGCTCACCCTCGCCACCGCGCTGCAGATGCTGCCGTTGTGGGCCGGGGCGCTGCTGGTAGGGCTGGCTTTGCTCGGCTGGGCATCGTGGGACGATCCGCTGGCGGCGCGGATGATCGGCGTCGTTGCGGCCTATGCCGCGGTGATCGCCATCTTCGCGCGGCTCGACACCTTTTACTGGGGTCTGATGGTCGCGCCGGTGTTCCTCGTCGGACTGGTCTTCGTTCCGGACGCGCTGCGCGATCTGGTCCGCCAATCGCTCGACAGGCGGCGGATCACCGTGACAAGAGTGACGCGATGAAGCGCATCCTCCTCATCGTCGGCGGCGGCATCGCGGCGTACAAGGCGTGCGAGCTGATCCGCCTGTGCCGCAGGGCCGGGATCGAGGTGACCTGTGTGCTCACGGCAGGCGGCGCGCATTTCGTCACCGCGATGACGCTCGCCGCGCTCAGCGAGAACCAGGTCTACACCACGCTCTGGGATTTGAAGGACGAGGCCGAGATGGGCCATATCCAGCTCAGCCGCAACGCCGACCTGATCGTGATCGCCCCCGCCACCGCCGACCTTCTGGCGAAGATGGCCGCGGGGATTGCGGACGATCTCGCCACCACCCTACTCCTCGCCACCGACAAGCCCGTCCTCGCCGCCCCCGCGATGAACGTCCGCATGTGGCAGCACGCCGCGACGGTCCGCAACGTCGCGCAACTTCGTTCCGATGGCGTAACGATAATCGAGCCCGACGAAGGCCCCATGGCCTGCGGCGAATACGGACCCGGCCGCCTGCCCGAGCCGCAGGCCATCCTCGCCGCGATCCTGGCCTCACACGTGTCACCTTTGTCCACTTCCGGGGCCCTGACCGGCAAGCACATCCTCGTCACCGCCGGCCCCACCCACGAACCGATCGACCCGGTCCGTTACATCGCCAACCGCTCCTCGGGCCGTCAGGGTTTCGCGCTCGCCGGTGCGCTCGCCGCGCTCGGCGCGAAGGTTACGCTCGTATCCGGCCCCGTCACGCTCGCCACCCCGCCCGGGGTAACCCGCATCGACGTCGAGACCGCACAGGAGATGGCGGGCGCGGTCGCCAACGCGCTCCCCGCCGACGCCGCCGTGATGGTCGCCGCCGTCGGCGATTGGCGCGCCGAAGCCGCGGACCAGAAGATCAAGAAGGGCGATACGCCGCTCGCGCTGATCCTCTCCGAAAACCCCGATATCCTCGCGATGCTCGCCAAAAGCCCGCACCGCCCCAAGCTGGTGGTCGGCTTCGCCGCCGAGACCGAGAAGGTCGTCGCGCACGCCACCGCCAAGCGCACCCGCAAGGGGGCCGACTGGATCCTGGCAAACGACGTGTCGGGGGACGTGATGGGCGGCGATGCCAACACTGTCCACCTCGTCACCGCCGACGGCGTCGAGCATTGGGAGACGATGCCCAAAAGCGCGGTCGCGGCCCGCCTGGCCGAACGGATCGCCGATGCGCTCTAGCCTTGCGATCCTGCTGTTGCTCCTCACCGGTTGCGCACATCGCAGTCCCGGCTTGCCCGCCTCGCCCCAGTCGCTCCATCTGGAACCGTTCGGGGACGCGCGCAAAGGCGATGTCCGCACCCTGATCATCGTGCTCCACGGCGATGCCGCTCCCGGCGCGCGGACCGACGAATATGCTTTTGCCGAAGCCGCGGGACGCGCCGTTCCGGAGAGCGCGGTCCTGGCGATACTCCGGCCCGGCTATGACGATTCGCGTGGCCATCGTTCACCGGGCAACCGTGGCACCGGCGTCGGCGACGATTATGCCCGGACTCAGATCAGTGACATCGCCACGCTCGTCGAGGACCTTCAGGGCCGCCACCCCGGCACCCGCACGATCGTTGTCGGCGACGGCGGCGGCGCGGCGCTCGCAGCCAACATCGCCGGGCTGTATCCGACGCTCTTCGACGGGATGGTCCTCGTCGGCTGCCCCTGCACCCTGCCAGAGTGGCGTACGCATATGGCCGCGACCAGCGCCAATCCCGGATGGAAGACCCCGGTCACCAGCCTCGACCCCCTGCAGACCGCCGGGGGCGTCCGCACAACCACGCGCGCAGCCATATTGGTCGGTGCCGACGACGCCGTCACGCCGGTCGCCTTCTCGCGCGCCTATGCCGAGGCACTGACGCTACGCGGCGTCGCCACCGATTACCGGATCGTGCCGGGCAAGGGCCATGACCTGCTGGGCGATCCCGAAGTCCTCGCCGCCACCGTCCGCCTCGCAGCGACCCTGCCCGGAAAGAGGCCCTGATGCCCCCGATCACCCCCACGATCACCATCGCCATCCAGCGCCTGCCCCACGGCGCGGAGCTGCCGCTTCCCGCCTACGCCACCAGCGGTGCCGCGGGCATGGACGTTGTCGCCGCCGAAGCGCTTACCCTCGCCCCCGGCGCGCGCCACGCCGTCGCCACCGGCTTCGCGATGGCGATCCCCGAGGGCTACGAAGTCCAGGTCCGCCCGCGCTCGGGCCTCGCGCTCAAGCATGGCGTCACCTGCCTCAACACGCCCGGCACGATCGACAGCGATTATCGCGGCGAGGTGAAGGTAATCCTCGCCAACCTCGGCGACGCGCCCTTCGCGATCGCGCGCGGCGACCGGATCGCCCAGCTGGTCCCCGCCCCGGTCCAGCGCGCCACGCTGGCCGAAGTCGATTCGCTCGACGAGACCGTCCGGGGCAGCGGGGGCTTCGGATCGACCGGCCAATGATCGCAGGCCTCCTCCTCGCGCTGATCGCACAGCAAGCGACGATCGATTGGGCCGCGCTCCCCGCTTTGCCCTATCGCGCGCCGCCGCTGATCACGCCCACCATGAACGAATTCGCGGGCCGCGAAGCGAGCGCCCGCAAATGCCCGTTGCCCAAGGCGGCGGGCGCGGCCCAGACCATCACCGTCGAGTTGGCGGTTCTCGTCGAGCGCAATGGGGAAATCCGCACCGTCGTTCCCCGCGCGATCGCGTGCGCCACCGTCGAGCAATATGCCGCCGGCCTCGCCGCGGGCTTCGCGCGGGGTAATCTGCTCCCACGCGACGCTGCTGACGCGCAATGGTACAAGACCAGCCTGACCTTCAGCTGGCCCAGGTGAGTCCCGGGGAACTCGAGCGCTACGCCCGCCACATCGTCCTGCGCGAAGTGGGCGGCGGCGGTCAGGCGCGGCTGAAGGCGGCGAAGGTGCTGGTGATCGGCGCGGGCGGAATCGGCTCGCCCGCGATCCAGTATCTCGCGGCTGCCGGGATCGGCACCTTGACCGTGGTCGATGACGACCGCGTCGATCTGTCCAACCTCCAGCGTCAGACCCTGTTTGCGACGGCGGATCAAGGGGGCGCAAAGGTCGATGTGGCGTCACGGGCGGTCGCGGCGCTCAATCCTCATGTCCGCGTGATCGCCCGTCAGGAAAGGCTCGGCCTCGCAAATGCGGAAACGCTGATCGAGGATCAGGACGTGGTCCTCGACGGCACCGACAATTTCGCCACTCGCCTCATCGTGGCGGACACCGCGCTGCGCCACCGCATATCGTTGGTCAGCGCCGCCGTCGGCGAATTCGAAGGCCAGCTCGGCGTCTTCCGCGGCTGGGAGGCGGACAAGCCTTGCTACCGCTGCTTCGTCGGCCACGATCCCGAACGCGCCGAGCAAAGCTGCGCCGAACAGGGTGTGCTCGGCGCGCTGACCGGCATCATGGGCAGCCTCGCCGCGCTGGAGGCGATCCGCGCCATCGTGCCGTTCGGCGAGGATAGCGCGGGGAAATTGCTGCTGGTCGATGCGCTGGCGCTGCGCTTCCGCACGCTCAGCCTTCCCAAGGATCCCGGTTGCCCTTCGTGCGGCGCGCTCTGATCATTCTCCTCCCTAGCAGCAAGGGAGATGCAAACCTCAGCCCAGCGCCTTCTCGGCAAATGCGCGCACCGCCGGCCCGATATCGTCACGCGCGAGCGCAATCGCGAGATTGGCCTGGATGAAGCCGGCCTTGTCGCCGCAGTCATAGCGTTCGCCGTCGAAGGTGAAGCCGTGGAACGGCTGCTTGCCGATCAGCTGCGCCATCGCATCGGTCAGCTGGATTTCGCCGCCGGCGCCCTTCACCGGCTTGTCGAGGATCTTCATCACCTCGGGCTGGAGGATATAGCGGCCGGGCGTCATCAGGTTCGACTTGGCGGTGCCCTGCCGGGGCTTCTCGATCACTTCGAGCACTTCGGTCAGGCGCCCGTCGATCTTGCCGGGGGTAATGATGCCGTATTTGTCGGTTTCCTCCGGCGCCACTTCCAGCGCGCCGATCAGGTTACCGCCGACCTGGTTATACGCCGCTACCATCTGCGCCAGGAAACCGGGCGTGCCGACCATCAGTTCGTCGGGCAGCAGCACCGCGAAGGGCTCGTCGCCGACGATCTCGCGCGCGCACCACACGGCATGGCCCAGCCCCAGCGGCTCCTGCTGGCGTACGTAGACCGGGGAACCCGGCTTCTGGCGGATGCCGTGGATCAGATCGAGCGACTTGCCGCGCGCCTTCAGGGTCGCTTCGAGCTCGTAGGAGATGTCGAAATGGTCCTCGAGCGCGCTCTTGCCGCGCCCGGTAACGAAGATGATCTGCTCGATCCCCGCCTCGAGCGCTTCCTCCACGGCATATTGGATCAGCGGCTTGTCGACGACCGTGAGCATTTCCTTCGGCATCGCCTTGGTCGCCGGCAGGAACCGCGTGCCCAACCCGGCAACCGGAAAAATGGCCTTGCGCAGCGGCTTGATCGTCATGCGAAACTCCCTGGTTCGGGCGCGCTGATAGGCGGGCGGCGGAGGCCGCGCAATCGGGCAGTGGGCGGGAATTGCGGTTAGACGATCGTCCGATGGGTCACCGAAGTGACACGAAGCTGGAAGGTGCCGTGGACGATTCCGCCCAATTCGGTTGAAAGACTGCCGTCCAGGCGCACCGGTCCGTTCCTGGTCAGCGGCGCGGCACGCGCGACGCTCCAAGAAATACCGGAACTTGCTAATGCGACCCCCGCCGCCCCCGTCCGAACCAGCAACTGTCTGCGATTCACCACTTTCTTTCTAGCAAAGTACGTAAAAACCCTTAGGCTGCATTGCAACATTGTCAATGCCACGGCTCTGGTGCGGCAATCGTCGACAAGGTTCGGGTAACTTCGGGCCAATTTAATTAGCTTAAAGGCGCCATTCTGGCGCGGTTGCAAGGTGGGCGGATGAGCGGTTTCGATATTCTGAGTCTGGTGGGCGAGCCCTGGAACGAAGCGCCGAGTCTCTTCCGCGGAATCGGCGTCACCGTCACCGACACGGCTTCGCTGCCCACCTCGAAATTCCTCGAATTCGTGCTGAACGGCGCTTCGATCTATTCGGTGCTCAAGACCGGCGAGACGATCGTCCGCAATGCCACTGGCACCTCGCTCGGTGGTTTCAAGCTGGCCGGCGCGGCGGGCGAAATGGCGCTGACCTCTCAGGTCGATCTCACTACGCTCGCTCCCGCCGAAACGCTGCGCTACGCGTGGGAAGACCCGCTGCATGTCGGCAACGATCCGCTGAGCGCCGCGGTGCTGCAGGGCATGGGCGCCAGCAATTTCTCGATCGAATCGCCCGCCACCATCACCCATATCGCCGGCAATTCCACCTATGCCTGGGCCGGCATGGTCGGCGCCCGGCTGTTCTGGTCGGGCTATGAGGCCGCGACCAGCAACGGCAAGACGATCGATTTCACCAATGTCGGCCAGGCGACCCGCGCCTCCCCGATCCTCTCGGTCTCGGCCGCGAACGTCGCCGACGACCTGATCCACTTCGGCCTTTCGGACGGCACCAACTGGTCGATCGCCGCCAAGGTCGATGCCGCCGGGCGCGGCCAGTTCCAGATGCTCGACCTGCCCGAGCAAGGCGCGCCGGGCGATCCCGCCGCCGGCAGCGCGCGCATCTATGGCCTGAACGTCGGCGGCACGACCAAGATCGCCTTCCGCGACAGTTCGGGCGCGGAGACCGTGCTCGGATCGACCCTGTCGATTTCAGGCGGCACCGTCACCGCCAACACGCCCGTGGTCGACTTCTCGCAGACCTGGAACCAGTCGGGCACTTCGTTCAGTGCGATCTCGGCAACGATCACCGACACCAATTCGGCCATGGATTCGACGCTGATCAAGTTCAACGTCGGCGCCGGGCCGGTCTATCAGGTTCGCAAGACCGGCGAGACCGTCATCAGCAACGCGGCGGGGACCTCGCTCGGCGGCGTCAAGCTGGCGGGCCCCGCCGGCGAGATGGCGCTCACCTCGCAAACCGACACCTTGACGAGCGCCCCGGCCGAAGTGCTGCGCTATTCGTGGAAGGACGCCGCGCACGTCGGCAGCGGCGATACGCAGAGCGTCGCGGTGCTGCGCGGCATGGGCGCGAGCGACTTCTCGATCGAGGGTCCGGCGACGATCTCGCACGTCTCGGGCAATTCGACCTATGCCTGGAGCGGCCTTGGCAGCGGTCGGTTGCGGTGGAGCGGGACCCAGACCGGCACGACCATCGGAAAGACCTTCGACTTCACCAATTTCGGGCAGGCGCCGCTTCGCGCCTCGCCGATCGCTTCGTTCTCGGCGCAGAACGTGGCGGACGATCTGGTGCATTTCGGCCTGACCGACGGCACGCTGTGGACAGTCGCCGCGAAGATCGACGCCGCCGGCCGCGGCCAGTTCCAGATGCTCGACTTGCCCGCGCAAGGCGCACCCGGCAATCCAGCCGCCACCAACGCGCGAATCTATGGCAAGGACGTCGGCGGAATCACAAAGGTGGCGTTCCGCGACAGCAGCGGCGCCGAAACGGTGCTCGGTTCGTATATTTCCGTCGCCGCCGGCACCGTCACGACGAACACGCCCCTGGCGAGCTTCTCGCAGACCTGGAACGCGGCGAACATCGCGTTCAGCGCGATCACCGCCAACATCACCGATACGCTGTCGAGCGCCACCTCGACCCTGCTCAGCCTCACCGTCAATGCCGATCCGGTGTTCCAGGTGCGCAAGACCGGTGAGATGCGAATTCATAACGCGGCCGGCACGCCGTTGATGACCCTCAGCGGCGATCTCAATGACGGCAAGGTGCCCGGCAATTCGCGCGGCAGCTTCCGCGGGATCATCGTGAACTGGAACCGTACCAATATCGGCGGCGGCGTGATGCCGCAGCTCGAACTGCAGGTGGAAGGCACGACCTACTGGCAGGTGTCCACCGATACCCGCGACGTATCGGAGAACGGCGGCAAGGGGCCGCAGATGCGGTTCATCGAAAAGGGCGACCCGACGAAGCATTGGGCGATCGAATATGCCGCCAATGGCGCCGTCTATACCGTGTCCAACGGCGTCCGCATGTGCCTCAGCAAATGGGACGGAACTCCGGGCTCGGTTGCCGAATATGTCTGGCCCGTCACCAATCGCGTCACTTTCGAAAGCCGGGCGACCTTCGTCCATATCGCCAACAATGGCCGGTTCGAGTGGGAGACGGCGGCGGTGGGGGGATTGGTGGCCTCGCGCGTCGCGTTCGTCGGTTTCCTGGCCAGCACCGCGATCGGCACGACCATCGATTTCAACAATTATGGCCAGAACCCGGGCCGTGCCAGCCCGGTCGTGTCGATCTCGGTCGAAAATCCCGCCGACGATCCGCTGCACATCGGCAAGATCGATATCAACGGCTGGACGACCTACAGCCGGTTCGACGGCACCGGAATCCTTTATGCGCCATCGGTGGCGCTGGCGGGCGCCACCGGCACCCGCCCCACCATTACCGCCAAACTTGACACCGACACGCAAACCCGCGTCTCGGTTGGGCTCGACGCGGATAATAACGGCGCGCTCAAATTCGGCCCCGGCGGCGCTACCGCGCCCGACGTGACGCTCAGCCGCGGGCCCTTTGTCGGCTCGCTCAGCATCAGCAGCGGCACCTCGGCCTCGCAGCTGCGAATCTACCGGACCTACGCCAATAACGGCGCCGATACCGAATTCTGGAACATGACCTGGCGGCTCACCGATCCGCCTTGGGCCAGCATCCGCTCCAACGCGACCGGAACGGGTGTGGCGCGCAATATGTGCATCGAGCCACCGTTGATCGGCATCGGCATCCCGCTTGGCAATGGCGCGAACATACCCGCGCTCAAGCGCGTCGGCACCGAGCTTCAAATTCGGCTGGGCAACGACAGCGGCTTCGCGGCGGTGAAGGGCAAGCTCACGACCGAAACCAACGCGCAGCTCGGGATCATCGTCCCGGACATGGTGCTGACACTCTACGATGCCAATGGTACGGCGTATAAGGTGCCGTGCGTGGCCGCGTGAACGGGAAGACGATGACGGACAAGATCGCAATATTGCTCGACGAAGCCGAATTCCGCGCGCTCGCGGGCCTGCTCGACGCCGCGGTGCGCGCGGGCGGCTTGCGCGCGGCGAAGGAGGCGCTGGCGATCACGGCGAAGATGGAAGCCGCCTATGAGGCCGCGCATCCCGAAACGGCCGGCTCCACCGCGGCCTGATGCGTTGACAAAGCGCGGTGGCACGGTGATGACCGCCGAACCTCCGATCCACCGACTGCGATAGAGCGAGCCGAGCCAATGTGCGGAATCAATGGCATTTTCGCCTGGCATGGTGATGCCCCCGCGGTCGATCGCGAGGAGCTTCGCCGCACCCGCGATCACATGGCGCCGCGCGGCCCCGACGGCACCGGCGAATGGATTTCGGACCATGGACGGATGGGCATGGGCCATCGCCGCCTCGCCTTCCTCGACCTTTCGACCGCCGGCCTCCAGCCGATGCCGAGCCGGGACGGGCGCTTCCAGCTCGTCTTCAACGGCGAGATCTACAATTTCCGGGCGCTGCGCAGCCAGCTCGAGGCGCAAGGCGCGGTCTTCGTCAGCGAGTCCGACAGCGAGGTCATTCTCCAGCTTTACGCCCGCAAGGGCGCGGCAATGGTCCACGATCTGCGCGGCATGTTCACGATCGCCCTCTGGGACGCCGAAAAACACGAGCTGTTCTTCGCGCGCGACCCGATGGGGATCAAGCCGCTCTATTATCACGACGACGGCCGTACGCTCCGCTTCGCCAGCCAGGTCAAGGCGCTGGTCGCCGGCGGCGCGATCCGCGGCGGGATCGAGCCCGCGGCGCTGACCGGCTTCTACCTTTGGGGCAGCGTCCCCGAGCCGTGGACGATCCGCGAAGGCGTGTTCGCGCTGCCCGCCGGGCACACCATGCTCGTCACCCGCGATGGCGTCGGCACGCCGCAGCGCTACCATTCGGTCGCCGAAGTCTATCGCGCCGCCGAGCGGGACGGCCGCACCACCAGCGACGAGGAGATCGCCGCCGCGCTGGCCGACAGCGTCGCGCATCACCTCGTCTCCGACGTGCCGATCGGCTGCTTCCTTTCCGCCGGCGTCGATTCGGGCGCCTTGCTGGGGCTGATGCGCGATGCGGGGGCAAGCAACGTCCAGACCGTCACGCTTGGCTTCGAGGAATTTCGCGGCCGCCACGACGACGAGGGCGAGCTCGCATCGCAAGTCGCCCGACTCTACGGCATGCCGCACCAGATCCGCCTGATCGGCGAACAGGAATTCCGCGACGATCTGCCCAAAATCCTCCATGCGATGGACCAGCCCTCGATCGACGGGGTAAACAGCTGGTTCGTCAGCAAGGCCGCGGCGGAGATGGGCTGCAAGGGCGCGGTATCGGGCCTGGGCGGCGACGAATTGTTCGGCGGCTACCCTTCGTTCCGCGATCTGCCGAGCTGGACCGGCAAGTTCGGCATGGCCCGGCCGATCGGCGGGCTGGTCCGCACGATCCTCAGCGGCTTTGGCGCCGAGCGCTTCGGGATCAATCCCAAGGCTGCTGGCATGCTCGAATATGGCGGCAGCTATGCCGGGGCGTACATGCTGCGGCGCGGCCTGTTCATGCCCTGGGAACTACCCGAACTGCTCGACCGCGATCTCGTCCGCATCGGTCTGTCACGGCTCGGCGAAGGCCATGGCGTTGCCAGGGCGCTCGATCCCGAGCCGGCCACCGCGTTCGGCAAGGTCGCGACGCTCGAATCCGCGCTCTACATGCGCAACCAATTGCTACGCGACACCGACTGGGCGAGCATGGCGCACAGCCTAGAAGTGCGCGTGCCCTTGGTCGATTCGGTCCTGCTCGAAGCCGTCGCCCCGGCGATGGTCGGCGCGGGCGCAGTCACCGGCAAGGGTTCCCTCGCCCGCGCGCCGAAGACCCCTCTCCCCGATGCAATCACCCATCGCAAGAAGACCGGCTTCTCCACGCCGGTCGGCAGCTGGGTCGAGAGCATGATCGCCGGCACTCGCGCGCCCGCCCTCGTCAGTACGCCCAAAGCGCCCTGGGCGCGCCGCTGGGCGTTTCATGTTGCATCGCAGGATTCGCTGCGCGCGCCCACCGTCACCAGCGCCGCCGCCTAGGGTCCGGAATCGGGCCAAAAGGCTGTGCTGGCGAGGCACAACGCTTGCTGCAAATGCGAGCATTCTTATTTACTTCGCGACCCCCTCGGGCTAGCAGGCGGCGAGTTTTTCTCAATTCGGCTGCCCGCTTGCGAGCGTGGTTTCGAAAGTGGCGGTAGGGGCAATATGTTGCACAGTGGAGGCCCGAACGGCCGGCCCTCGGCTTACCAGCTGGTGAGCGCCGCCACTGCCGCCGATCGCGCGTGATCGAACGATGAAGGACCTTTTCAAAGGCATTTACGAGATCGCGCGGCCGTTCGGGCGGCGCCGGATGGCTTATGCGAGCGCCATCCTGGTCGGGCAGGCGATCATGCAGCTGATCTCGGTGCTGTCGATCCTGCCGTTCCTGAACGCGGCGGCGGACATGAACTTGTTCCGCGCATCGCGGCTGGGCGCGGCGTTTTTCGGGTTGTTCGGCCAGATGTCGAACCATCAGGCCTTGTGGGTGATCGGCTGCCTGTCGATCTTTCTGTTGCTGTCCGCCAACCTGCTGACCGTGTTTGCCACCTGGTATACCGGGCATTACGCGCATTACGTCGGGCACAGCACGCGCATCGCCCTGCTGCGCGCGATTCTGAGCCGGAAATACGAGTATTTCCTCAATCTCAACAGCTCGGCGCTCATCAAGAATCTCGTCGACGACACCAATACCTTCAGCCAATATATCCTGGTCCCCGCGCTCGATATCATCGCGCGGGCGATCGTCATCCTGCTGCTCGCCGCCACGCTCGCGCTGATGGAGCCGATGCTGTGCTTCTGGTCGCTGGCGATCGTCGGGGTCTATTATTTTCTGGTCGTCCGGCCCTCGCGAGCGCGCGGGCTGCGGCTTTCGGTAGAGACCAACGCCAGCATTCGCGACATCCATTTCCAGGTCAATCAGACGATGACCGGGATCAAGCCGATCGCGGCGAACAACGCGCAGGCCTATTTCGAGGACCGCGTCGCGGCGCCTTCGGCCAGGCTGGCGCGCGCCTTCCCCGCCGCGGTGCTGATGCCGGCGATCCCGCGCGCGGGCCTCGAGATCCTCGTGTTCGGGGGCATGATCGCCTGGCTGCTGATCCTGCTCGCCAACGGGCAGGATCTTGCCGCGGTGATGCCGCGCGTCGGCCTGATCGCGCTGATCGCGTACCGGCTGATGCCGTCGCTGCAGGCTATGTTCACGCAGACCGTGCTGCTGTCCACGCTGGGCGCTTCGATGGAGGAAGTGCTGCGGCTGCTGCGGGCGCAGGAAATCAACGCGCATACGATCGCCAAGACCGGTGCCCCCGCACCGCAAGCGCTGACCTGGTCGCGCGAGATCCGGTTCGAAAATGTCGCTTTCGCTTATGCCGGAAGCGCCCGGATCGCGCTCAACGGCGTCAATTTCACCATCCCCAAGGGCCAGAACGTCGCCTTCGTCGGCTCGACCGGCTCGGGCAAATCGACGCTGATCGATCTGTTGCTCGGCCTGCTCGAACCGACCGGCGGGCGCATCCTGGTCGACGGCCAGCCGCTTTCGAGCGATCGTCTGCGCGAATGGCATGCCGCGATCGGCTATGTGCCGCAGGAGGTGTTCCTGCTCGATGCCTCGATCGCCGAGAATATCGCGTTCGGCCAGAATCGCGAGACGCTCGATCTGGCGCTCGTGCAAGAGGCGGCGAAAGTCGTGTCGGCGAGCAAGTTCATCGAGAACGGCGGCGGCTTCTGGTCCGAGGTCGGCGAACGCGGCGTTCGCCTGAGCGGCGGCCAGCGCCAGCGCCTCGCCCTCGCCCGCGCCGTCTACCGCCAGCCGAGCCTGCTGGTGCTCGACGAGGCGACCAGCGCGCTCGATCCCAAGACCGAGAGCGGTGTGATCGCGGCGATCGCGGCGATGAATACCGAGCTGACGGTGGTCAACGTCGCCCACCGCCTCAACACGATCAAGAATTGCGACGTGATCCATTTCCTGCGCGACGGCGCGATCGAAGCCTCGGGCACGTTCGACGCGCTTTCGCGCGATGTTCCCGCATTCCGGACCTTCGCCAACCAGCCCGAGCCGGGGCTGAAGCAGCCGTGAGCGATCTCATGGCCGGGTTCGCCGGCAAGAAAATCCTGATCACGGGCGCGGGGGGCTTCATCGGCGGCCATCTCGCCGACTGGTTCTCGCGCAGCGGCTGCACTGTCGCGCTGACCGACCGGGGCACCCCGCCGGCCGCCGATCCCGCCACGAAGGCCGATGTGACCTGGCATGCGATGGACACCTGCTCGCCGGAGTTCCGCGAGATGATGGTCGCGGGCCGGTTCGACTACATCTTCCACTTCGCGGGCAATGCGAACGTCAACACCTCGGTCGAGCGGCCGGCCTATGATTTTCAGCAAAATTGCCTCGCGACCTTCGAGATGCTCGAGGCGCTGCGGACCAGCAAATCGGAGGCGATCTTCGTCTATGCCTCGTCGGCGGCGGTCTATGGCGACCCGGTCCGCCTGCCGATTTCCGAGGCCGATCTGACCATCCCGATCTCGCCCTATGGCGTGTCCAAGCTCGCCGCCGAGCGCTACGTCACCGCGTATTGCAAACTCTATGGGCTGAAGGGGCTGTCGCTGCGCATGTTCTCGCCGTTCGGCCCGGGATTGCGCAAGCAGATCGTGTTCGATCTGTCGCGCAGGATCATGGCCGGCAATGCGCTGGAAGTGTTCGGCGACGGCAGCCAGACCCGCGACTTCATCTATATCGACGATCTGGTCTCGGCGATCCTGACCATCACGCGCGCCGCCCCGCACGACGGCGGCATCTACAACATCGGCCGCGGCATCGCGACGCCGACCTCCGAAATCGCCGAGACCCTGGTCGCGCTGATCAACCCGGAGGTCACCGTCCGGTACAATCAGGCCCAGGCCGCCGGAAACCCGGACAAGTGGCGCGCCGATATCGGCAAATTGCTCGCGCTCGGCTGGACGCCGTCGGTGTCGCTGCAGGACGGCCTGGCCGAGACCGCCCGCTGGATCGCGCATGAATATCCTTAGTATCAACACCTTCTTTCCCTTCCCGACGCGGCGGGGCATGGACATCGTCTATCTGAACCTGCTCAAGACGCAGGCGCAAAAGCACGATGTTACGCTGGTTTCGATGCGGCGCACGGGCGTGGAGGACAACCACCTCTCCGAGATCGCGCCCTATGTGAAAACGGTACATCTGGCGGGCGGGCGCGCCCGCAGCCTGGCGCGCAAGATCGCCGACGCCGCCAAGTACAACGCCCTCTCGCCTTTGCTGTGGCGCCCGAAGTCGACCTTCTACGACAGCGCACCCGAGATGGTGGCGCTGGTCCGCGAGGTTTCGCGCTCGCAGAAGTTCGACGTGATCGAGTTCCACCATTCCCCCTGCGCCGGGCTGGTCAACCACGTCGAAGGCGGCAAGAAGCTCCTGTATATGTACGACGTACACTCGCGCTCGGCCGCCCGGCTGGCCGAGACCAAGCGGGGACTCGGCCGGATCGCCGCGAAGATCGAGGCGGCGAAATACCGGTCGTTCGAGCCCGGCATCGCCCCCAAGTTCGACGGTGTCCTGTTCGGGCAGGAAGAGGATATGCGTGCGATGGCGCCGTTCATCCGCAAGGATGCGGTCGCCGCGCTGATGCCCAACATCGTCGATACCGACATCTTCAAGCCCGGCCCGGACGCCGGCCGGAGCCGCGCGGTCGTGTTCGTCGGCGCGATGTCGCACCGCGCAAATGTCGACGCGATCCTGCATTTCCAGAGCGAGATGTGGGACAAGATCCGCGCCCGCGCGCCCGATGTCGAATTGTGGCTGGTCGGCGCGACTCCGCCCGACGAGATCCGCGCGCTCCACGGGTCGCGCGGCATCAAGCTGTTCAGCGACGTGCCCGACATCAAGCCCTTCGTCGATGCCGCCGCCGTCTATGTCGTGCCACTGCGCATCGGCAGTGGGGTCAAGGTCAAGATCATGGAGGCGCTGGCGATGGGCAAGGCGATCGTCGCCACCCTTGTTGCCGCCGAGGGCATGGGCCTGACCTCGGGCGAGGACATCCGCATCTGCGAGCCGGGCGAGGCGTTCGTCGATGCGGTGATCGACACGCTCAACGATTCCGGCGCCCGCGCGGCGCTGCAAAGCCATGCGCGGGAAACCGCGGTGAAACGGTTCGGCTTCGCCAACGGGCGCGCCGAGCTCGATGCTATTTATTCCCGATTGCACGCTTAGGCGGATCGGGCTCAGGAGGTTTGCCGATGGCGGCTAACGACAGTGCGGAAACGACGTCCAGCGGGAAAGCGCCGATCGAAGGCGCTGGCGTGCGCGCGCTCAGCTACGCGGATCAGCATCCCGATTGCGAAGTCCGGATCAATCGCCCGGCCTATGATCTGGCCGAGATGGTGCGCGGCAAGCGCGTGCTCGATATCGGCTGCGGCTATGGGCGCAACCGGCCGATCGTCGAAGGCGTGGGCGGCGAATGGATCGGGGTCGAGCCGTTCGAGGGCGGCGCCCACACCGTGGTCGGCAGCGCCGAGGATTTGCCGTTCGAGGACGCCAGCTGCGACGTGGTCATCATGGACGCGGTGCTGGAGCATGTGCCCGACGTCGACGCGGCGTTCGGCGAGATCGCCCGCGTGCTGCGCCCGGGCGGCGTGTTCATCGGCTATGTCGCTTTCATGGAATGCTTCCACGAGATTTCGTACAACCACCTCTCCTATATGGCGCTCCAGCATTATTCGCGGAAGTACGGGATGGAGATGGAGATCGTCGGCGGCGGCAAGCGCTTCGGCATCGATTATCATCTCGCGGTGCTGCTCTATCCGGTGCCATTCGGCTGGATCCGCCCGCTGGTGACGGTCACCATCCGGGGCATCTTCCGGTTCAAATCCTGGCTGGCCTATCTCGGTCTGCGCGCGGGACGGCGCATGACCCACGCGCAGGCCTGGGACAAGGCGAGCCAGTATTTCCGGGTCGAGTGCCTGCGGCAGAGCGTCGGATTCGATTATGTCATCCGCAAGCCCGGGACCGCCGGGTGACCGCCAGGGCGCGCGCGAATGCCCGAGTCCTGTATGTGACCGACGGTTTCGCTCCCTTCGTGATCGGGGGCATGCAGAGCTATGCGCGCCGCCAATTGGAGACGCTGGCGGACGCCGGATATGACCTGACCTCGCTCTCGCCCTCGGAACCCGACGCGCCGCTCCCCTGGCGCAACATCGCGCTGGGATGGCCCGGCCGCTCGCTGCTCGCGAAGCTCGATCCGTGGCGCTACGTCCGCGATCTCAAGCGATACAGCGAACGCGTCGCGAGGATCGCCGACGAACTCCGCCCCGATGTGATCTATTCCGAAGGGCCGTTGCTCCACACCTATCTGCACCGCGCGGATCGCCCCGCCCGCACGATCTTCAATCCGCACGGGCTGGAGATGTTTCAGCGCAAGGGATCGCTCAAGGATGATGTGAAGTCCTGGCCGCTGCGGGGGATCGTCGCCGATCACGCGCGCCGCGCCGATGTCGTCGCCTGCCTCAGCGATAGCGGGCAGTTGAACCACATCCTGCAGGACCGGATCGGCGTTCCCCCGGGGCGGATTGCGGTCCTCCCCAACGCCGCGCCCGAAACCGTCGCCGCGCCGCGCAATGGGCAGAGCGGGAAGAGGCGTTTCCTGTTCGTCGGCCGCGACGAACCGCGCAAGGCGCTGCCGCTGCTGACCGCCGCCTTCCGCAACATGCCGGACGCCGAGCTCGATATCGTCGGCGCGAATGGCCCCACCGGCGGCAATATCCGGTTTCGCGGCGAGGTGCGCGATCGCGCGCGCATCCGTCAATTCTATGCCGATGCCGACTTCCTGGTGGCGCCGAGCCATGCCGAGGGCATGCCGACGGTGGTGCTCGAAGCCTTCGCCGCCGCGCTGCCGGTGATCGCGACCGACGTCGGCGCCAACGCCGATCTGGTGCAGAGCGGCACGACCGGTTTCCTGATCCCTCGCGCCGATCGGGCCGCGCTGGAAAACGCCGTGCATCAGGCGATGCACATGCCGGATACGGACTATGCGCGGCTCTCGGCCAATTGCCTCGAAATGGCGCGCACGCGCTTTTCGGCACAACAGGCTGGGGACCGGCTGCTGACTCTGCTGGACGGGCTGCCCGGAATGGATAAGAGCGACTGATGCCCGCAGCACCCCGTCTCTACTATCTGGACGATATTCCAACGCCTTATCGTCTCGGGGTGCAGAAGCTCGTCGCCGATCGCTGGCCCGGCGAATTCCGCGTCGGTTTCTGCGCGCAATCCGAGCCGGGGCGCGAGTGGACGCTCGATTTTGGCGATCTGAAGCCCGAATTCCTCCCCGGCCGCCAGTGGCGGCCCGCAGGCCAGGTCAATCCCTTCTCCGTGAAATGGAATCCAGGCGTCACCCGCTCGCTCGATGCCTTCCGGCCCGACGCCGTCATCCTCTCCGGCTATACCCATCCAACGATGTGGCGGGCGGCGCGCTGGTGCATCCGCAACAAGGTGCCCTACGGGATCAGCTGCGAGACCAGCGCGCGCAGCTCCGCCACCTCGGGCTGGCGCTGGTTCGTGAAGCGCGCGGTTGCCGGATGGATGGTGCGGCGGATGGCGTTCGGCCTGCCGGTCGGGCGCGAGGCGGGCGACTATCTCGCCAGCTTCGGGCCGAGCAAGGCGCCGATGCACTATTTCCCCAACACTCCGGACACCAGCCAGATCATCGCCGAGGCCGACCGGCTCGCGGACTCCGGCGGCGAAGGCGCGCTTCGCGCCCAGCTCGGTCTCCCCGAAAAAGCCCCGATTCTCCTGTTCGTCGGCCGTCTGATCGACGCCAAGCGGCCGATGGACGCGCTTGCGGCCTTCCGCCAGACCCGGAGCGCGCATGACGGCGTGTTCGTGATCGTCGGCGATGGCGACCAGATGGCCGCTATGCGCGAGACCGCCGCGGGCGATCCGCGCATCCTGTTCACCGGCTGGCTCAAGGATTCCGCGACGATCGCCGGGCTGATGTCGATCGCATCGGCGATGATCCTGCCCTCGTCGCACGAACCCTGGGGCGCGGTGGTAAACGAAGCGATGGCGGCGGGCACGCCGGTGATCTCGTCCGACTATGTCGGCGCCGCGACCGAGCTCATCCGCGACGGCGAGAACGGCTATCTGGTCGCGGTGGGGGATATCGTGCGTTACGCCGAGATCATCGGCCGGTTGCTTGCCGATCCCGCGCTCGCCCATCGGCTGGGCGCGGCGGCGCGCGAGACGGCGATCGCCCAAGGCGAAGAATTTGCCGCGAAAAACTTGATTGCCGGGGCCGAGGGGGCAATTAGGTCTTATGCTGCGGGGAATGCATAGATGACCGCGATGATGGCCCAGATGCCGGCCGCGCCGGAAACCAAGCGCCGGTTCGGCGGCACCGCGACCGTGCCGCTTCCGAAGAGCGTTTATTATCCGATGCTGGCGATGCTGGTGCTGTTCATCGGCGGTAACACGTTCGCCTCGCCTGCCGCAGTCGGGATGAATGCCGCGAAGTGGTTGCCGACCTTCGCATTGCTGCTGGCGTCCACGTCGCTGCTCGTCGGGCGGCGGGTGCCGCGATGCCCCCCGACGATGTTCTTCGCGCTGATGGCCATGCTCGCGATGGCGCTCGGCGGAACCTATCTCGGGCTGCAGCCGGTCCGTGGCCTGTCCGAGATGATCAGCTCGCTGGTGACGATCGGCACCGCTTATGTCGCCGCCGCCATGCTGGTCGCGACCGACAGCCGCCGCGCCTTTTTCGATCTGGTGGCGGGCGTCGGCCGGGTGGTGCTGATCGGCGCCACCTTATGCTATATTGCCGGGATCAACTATGGCCGGGGCACCGGCCTCTCCGCATGGACCGACAATTCCAACACGCTCGCGGCGATGCTGGCGCCGGGGCTGGTGATATTCGTCGCGGGCTGCATCGAACGGCGGCCGGGCTGGCTGCTATGGCACCTTCCGTTTCTGGTCGTCGGGATCCCGATACTCATCGTCACCGACGGCCGGGCCAGCGACGTATGGGCGATCTTCGGGGTGCTGGCTTTCTGGCTGTACCGCCGCAGTTCCTGGCCGACATTGTTCGCGTTCTTGATCGCATTCATCGCCCTGATCATTTTCTGGGGCCCGATTACCACCGCCATCGGACATTGGACGCAACTCGACATCAGCCCGAGGCGGATGACGGCGTCCGGCCCGTTGAGCGGGCGCGAGGAGGTCTGGCGGATCGGCTGGCAGCTGTTCGTGGAGCGGCCGATTTTCGGCTATGGGTTCGGCAGTTCGAAACTGTTGCTGGCGCAGGAATCCTGGCGCTTCGTCCGGCACCAGGGGCTCCATTTCCACTCCTCTTACCTTATGGCGATGGTGGAAACCGGCATTTTCGGTTTCGTTGCATTCATGGTCGTGATCGGCTCCACCGTGGTGCGGGGGATCGCCGATGGCCAGCGTACCCGCGCGCTTCCGCGTGAATCCTGGCCTACCGCGGCGTTGCCGATGGCGATGGTGTTCGGCGCAATGGGCCACGGGGTGTTCGAATCCTGGCTGATCGCCGGCGGCAACGTCAACTCGCCCTTGTTCTGGATCTGCGTGTGGCTGATCCACTTCCAGGCGCAGATCCCGGTGCGGCAGGTACAGCGGAGCCCCGCGCCCCCTTTGGGGAACATGGCCGCCGGTCCGCTTCCGGCGCGATGAAGGTTTTCCTGGCAGGCGCCAGCTTCGATCCCAGCTATGGCGGCCCGGCCTATTCGGTGCCGCGGCTAGGCGAGGCATTGGCCGAGCGCGGGATCGAGATCGGCCTGTGGTCGCCGGGGAATACCGCGCTGACCGCCCCAACCGTCTCGCCCCGCCCCGCCCTGACCCCGCTCGGCGGGACCCTGGCCGAGGCGCTGGCGCGGTTCGGCGCGCCCGACGTGATCCACGACAACGGCATCTGGATGCCGCACAACCAGCAGATCGCGCGAGCAGCGCGCAAGCGCCGCATCCCGCGCGTCGTCAGCCTCAGGGGGATGCTCGAGCCTTGGGCGCTGCGGCACCGGCGCTGGAAGAAGAAGCTTGCCTGGGCGCTGTATCAAGGCCGCGACCTGCGCACCGCCGCCTTGCTCCACGCCACCGCCGAGATCGAGGCGGACAACGCCCGCGCGCTGGGGTTGCAGGGACCGTTCGTCACGATCGCCAACGGCGTCGACCTGCCGGCCAGCGTCACCCGGCAGACGGGCGGGAAGCCGCGCCGCACCGCATTGTTCCTCAGCCGCGTGCACCCCAAGAAGGGGCTGCCGATGCTGCTCGCCGCCTGGGCGAAATTGCGCCCGGCGGCCTGGGAACTGGTGATCGCCGGGCCCGACGAGGACGGTCATTCGGCGGAACTGGCAGCGCAGATCGAAGCGCTGTCGCTCGGCGGCGAGGTGAGGCTGGCCGGCCCGATCTATGGCGACGCGAAGCATGCGCTGTTCGCGGCCGCCGACCTGTTCGTCCTGCCCACCTACAGCGAGAATTTCGGCATAGCCATCGCCGAGGCGCTTGCGTATGAGATTCCGGTCCTGACAACCCGCGGCGCGCCTTGGGAATTATTGGAAACGCACCGCTGCGGCTGGTGGGTCGATCCCACCGAAGCAGCGATCCTTGCAGGATTGCGCACGGCGACCGAAACGCCGGACGCGGTGCGGCGGGAGATGGGGCAAAGGGGGTCTGCCATGGTGGCGGAGCAGTTCGATTGGGGCGGCATCGCGATGCAGTTTCAGCGCGCATATCAAGCGCTGGCGGGCTGAGAACCCCATGCCGCCATCCCTCGAAGATCGCCCGGTCCCCAATCTTGGCGCCTATACCTCCGGCGGGTTCTCCCGCGGGCGGCCGGTGGTGGTCGAACTGCTGTGGATCGTGTTGCAGGCGCTGTTCGTCTCCTCCTTCCTTCCCGGAAGCTGGCATCGCCGCTTGTTGCTCCGCGCGTTCGGCGCCCGGATCGGCGCGCGCGTGGTGCTCAAGCCCGGCGTCCGCGTCAAATTCCCGTGGCGGCTCGCGATCGGCGACAATAGCTGGATTGGCGAGCTGGCGTGGATCGACAACCTCGCCCAGGTGACCATCGGCGCCGATTGCTGCGTGTCGCAAGGCGCCTATCTCTGCACCGGCAGCCATGATTGGTCGCAGCCGGGCTTCGATCTTGTCACCGGGCCGATCACGCTCGAGCCCGGCGCCTGGGTGGCCGCGCGCGCCTGTGTCGGGCCGGGGGTGACGCTGCGCCGGGGCGCGGTGCTGGGGCTGGGCGGGGTTGCGGGCCGCAATCTCGAGGCCTGGACGATTTATGCCGGCGTACCCGCAGTTGCGGTCAAGCAACGCACCATCGCCGGCGCGGAGCGGAATGTTATCAACGCGGGCGCCACCGGCCTCCGCGACAATCAGGGTGAACCACGTGACGCTTGAGAATATCCAGAAGAAGCGAGTCCTCGTTACCGGCGGCGCCGGCTTTATCGGCAGCCACTTGTGCGCGCGGCTGCTTGCCGAGGGTGCCGACGTGCTGTGCGTCGATAATTTCTTCACCGGGCAGAAGACCAATGTCGCGCATCTGCTCAAGGATCCGAACTTCGAGATGCAGCGCCACGACGTGACGTTCCCGCTCCATGTCGAGGTCGACGAGATCTACAATCTCGCCTGCCCCGCCTCGCCGGTCCATTACCAGCACGATCCGGTGCAGACGACCAAGACCAGCGTCCATGGCGCGATCAACATGCTCGGCCTCGCCAAGCGCACCGGCGCCAAGATCTTCCAGGCATCGACCAGCGAAGTCTATGGCGATCCGGACGTCCACCCCCAGCCCGAAAGCTATTGGGGCAACGTCAATCCGATCGGCTTCCGCTCGTGCTACGACGAGGGCAAGCGCTGCGCGGAGACCCTGTTCTTCGATTATCACCGCCAGCATGCGGTCCGGATCAAGGTCGCGCGGATCTTCAACACCTACGGGCCGAACATGCATCCGAACGACGGGCGCGTGGTCTCGAACTTCATCGTCCAGGCGCTGATGGGCAGCGACATCACCATCTATGGCGACGGCAAGCAGACCCGCTCCTTCTGCTATGTCGACGATCTCGTCGAGGGCTTCGTCCGCCTGATGGGCACCGGTGAAGAGGTTACCGGGCCGGTCAATCTCGGCAATCCGGGCGAGTTCACGATGATCGAGCTGGCCGAAGCGGTGATCCGCCTGACCAACTCGAAGTCCAGGCTGGTCCACAATCCGCTGCCGGCCGACGATCCCCGCCAGCGCAAGCCCGATATCGGCAAGGCCAAGCAATTGCTCGATTGGGAGCCGAAGATCGCGCTCGAACAAGGCCTCAAGTCGACGATCGCTTATTTCGACCGCATACTCACCGAACATCAGGTCAAGCGCGGGTAACAGGCCAGCATCCCCTCCCTTCGCGGAAGGGGAGCCGATCGAGGCTTATTCCGCCGGGGGCGGGCGCCCGCGGGAAATGCGGACCTGAGCGAGGGTCGCCAGCGCCGAATCGCCGCTGTCCAACGCCGAGAAGTCGATATCGAGCCAGTAGAAGCGGCACGCCGCATCCGGCACCACGAACGGCCGGTCGAGATCGCCGCTCAGCCGCTCGGTGAGCGACGCGTTGGCTGCGCCCTTCTCGGCGCAATAGAGATGCACCGAAACCTCGCTGCCTTGCGAAAGCGACGCCTGGCCGAGCTTCACGATCAGGGTATAATTGCCGGGGGGCAGCGCGAGCAGCTGGCGCGCGACGGTGCCGCCCGAGCCGGGAAGCCCGCTGATCTCAAGCGTGCCGCGGCTCTCGTCGAGCGCGGAACTGATCCGGCCATCGCTGCGCAGATCCCAATCGAGCGGCGGCAGGCGCGGCATTTCCGAGAAGCTGGAGTTGCGGACCATATTGTCGCGATCCTCGTCCAGCACCGGCAGGCTCTTGCCATAGCTCAGCGCCAGATCCATCCGCCCGGCATCGATGAACGCCTTCATCAGCAAGGTGTCCGTATCGGAAATATCCAGCGGGCCGGACAGCAGGCGCCCGCGCAATACCTCCGCATTGGGGAGCGCGGCCGGGGTTGCCGCAACCGCGTTCCAGAATTCCCGCTCCCACGCCGGTCCGCCGTGCAGCAACGTCTGGAACGCCGGAATCGTTTCCGGATTCTGCAGCGCCTGAGCGAAGGCCGGCATATAACGCGCGGTCAGCTGGGGACGAATCCGCAGCGCCTCGTCGAGCAATTGCAGCACCTCGCGGTCGCGGCCACCGGTGCCGTAGCGATTGATCAGCCACGCGTTGGCGACCAACTGCCGTTTGTCCAGCGCATGCGCCAGCGCGAGGATGTCGGTCGCTTCGGCATGCGCGCCGCTGCGATCGCGCGCGATGCCGATCAGCGTGAGCGCCGCGGTCGCGAACGGCTCCCGCCGCAACGCCGACAGAGCGTCGGCAAGCGTGCGCTCGGAAATGCGCATATTCTGGATCGAGCCATCGCCTTGCGTCGACTCCGCCGCCGCCCGCGATTGATAGGCGAAACCATTCTGTGGATAGAGCGCGAGCGCCACCGCGGGCGAGCCAGTCTGCGTGATGCCGCCGACCGCCGTGGCCGCCAGCCACAAAGCGGCGGCCAAGGCGATGCCCCAGATCAGCCAGATCCGGGGGCCTGACAGGCGCGCAGACCCGGGCGTCACTTTGCCTGCGCTTCCCTCTTGGCGCGTTCCTTGCCGTAGCCGTAGCCATAGCCATAGCCATAGCCATAGCCATAGCCGTAGCTGACGTTACGCACGTCGAGCTTGGTAACCACCGCGCCGAAGATCTTGGCGCCGGGAAGCGCGAGCCGCCGCAGCGCGCCGCGAACGATCCGCAGCTTGCCGACGTTCGATTCGATCACGAACAGCACGCCATCGACAGTGCGCGACAGCAACGGCGCATCGGCGAGGCCGAGCACCGGCGGCGCATCGATGATGACATGATCGTAGCGCTCGCGAAGGTGATTGAGCAGATCGCGGAACCGCTCGGACGCGAGCAGCTCGGCGGCATTGGGCGGGATCGGCCCGGCGGTCACCATCGCGAAGGCCTGCCCTTCGGGCTGCTGGACTACATCGCCTATCTCGGCGGCCCCCGAGAGATAATTGCTCAGCCCCGGGCCGGCATCGGTCAGGATCAGGTCGTCCAGGCGCGTGTTGCGCATGTCGGCATCGACCAGCACCGTCCGCTTGCCATTCTCCGCGAACAGCAATGCCAGCGCGAACGCCGACAGGCTCTTGCCCTCGTTCGGGCGCGAGCTGGTCAGCATGAAGACGCGCGGCGCCCCATGATCGGTAAGGAAGGACAAATTGGTCCTGACCGCCAGATAGGCTTCGTAAAGCTGCGTCTTCTTGTCGCGCAGCTCCTCGGCGACGTCCTTGTCGTCGACCCGGGGGATCGTGCCGAGCAGGGGCAGGCCCAGCTCGCGCTGGACGTCGGCGGGATCGCGCAGGCTCTGGTCGATTTCCTCGACCGCGACCACCAGGGCTCCGGCAAGAATCAGCCCGATCAGCAGCGCGATCGCCACATTCTGGAGCAGATTCGGCGCGTAGGGGGCGCCCGGCACCTCGGCTGAATCGACGACCGCGACGTTATTGCTGCCGACGCCGGCGACGCCGATTTCCTTGTAGCGCTGCAACAGGCCCTCATAGAGCTGCCGGTTGGTATCCACTTCGCGATCGAGAATCTGATATTCGATCATCGCGTTGCGCTGCGTATTATAGCCCGCCTTGCTCGCTTCGAGCTGCTGGCTGAGCTGCTGCTCCTTGGCCAAAGCGCTGCGATACAGCGCGGCGGCATCGGTGCGGGTACGCCCGGCTTCGGTGGCGATGCTCTGGTCGATGGTGAGAATCTGGTTCCGCACCGCCTCGGCCTCGGGATAGCCGGGCTGGAACCGGGTCAGCAGCGAAGAATATTGCGCTGCCAGTTCGGCACGGCGCTGGCGCAGATTGGCGATCGTCGCCTGGCCGGGCGCGCCCGGGGTGTTCACCGCCGCGCGCATCTCGGCCTCGGCGGAGACCCGCTCGGCCCGCGCCTTGTTGAGCGCATCGTTCAATGCCGCGAGATCGTCCATCACCAGCGTCCGCTCGGACTTCGCCGCGCCGTTGCCGGCACCGGCCGTGCTCGACAGCGTGACGATATTCTTGTTCGACGCGTAATTGACCAGTTCGCGCTCGGACGTCTCGAGCCGCGTGCGCAATTGATTCAACCGCTGCTCGAGGAAGCCACGCGCGTCCGCGGTCGCGGCAAAGCGCCGGTCGAGGTTGGACTGGATATATTCCTGGGCCCAGGCATTGACGACGCGCGCCGCGAGCTGGGGGTTGGGGCTGGTGAATTGGATGTCGACCAGATTGGAATTGCCGACCGGATCGATCTTGATACCCGCCAGCAGGATCGATGCCGCCGCCTGCAGCCGCGCCGCCTGATCGGTCGCGCTGCGCGTCTTGCGCACCGAGCCGCCGTCCGCCTTGGCCTTGCCGCCGCCCGAGACCTCGAAGAAACTATCGTCGTTCTGCAGGCCCAGCACCCGCACGACGCGCTCGGCGAGCGAGCGCGCGCTGAGCACCTTATACTGGGTCTCGTAGAATTGCAGATCGCGCCCGCGATCCTCGACCTCGACGCCCTGGACGTTGGTCACCTTGGGCTGGCTACGCGAGATTTCGACGCGCGATACCGCCATATATTGCGGCGTCGCCATCAGATAGGTGATGATCCCCACCGCCACGCTCAACAACAGGATCGCCGCGATCATCAGCCGCCGCGTGATCACAGCCTGCCAATAACGCTCGAGCACCGAAAGCGCGCGCTCGTCCATCCGCAACGCATGCGCGCCCGGATTTTCCGTGATCGCCGCCGCGCCCGGATCGAATGGCGCTTCTTCGTACATGGTGTTGGTATTCATGCGAGACCGGGGCCTATTTTACGACTTGAGTCAGAAGAACAAGCGGCGACAGCAGGGCGGGCAGCGCCGTGAGGACGTCCTTCATCCTGCGCCGTTCGGGCGAATCACCGACGATCACAACATCGTTCCCGAAGACTTCGGGGTCGCTGTAATTGCCGCGGCGGATCGCTCCGAGATTATAGACGCCGACATAGCGCTGGCCCTGGACGGTGCGGAAGATCAGCACATCGTCGAGCCGGGCGAATTCGGAGGTGCCGCCCGCAACCGCGATCGCGCGCATCAGCGTCTGGCGCCCGACCACCGGATATTGCCCCGGCTTGTACACCTGCCCATCAACGGTCAGATTCTGGCTGACCATCGCGGTCACGTTTACCGTGACCTGCGGATCCTTGACGTAGCTTCTGAGCCGGGTAGCGAGGCCCGCGGCGATCTGGCGCGGAGTAAGGCCCGCGGCCTGGACGTCGCCCGCCAGCGGGAAGGAGAAGGTACCGCTCGAATCGACGACGACGCTCCGCTTCATCTCGGGGATACCATAAACGTCGATCTCGATCGTATCGAAGGATCCGACCAGATAGGCGGAGTTTTCCTGCAACCGGTCCGACGGCTCGGGCGCGGGCAGCGCGGTAAGCGAAGCGACCTTGACCGCGGGATCCTGCCCGATCGGCTGGACCTTGCCGGCGCCGCACGCGGAAAGCGCCAGCGCGCCAAGGCACAAAATCGCCGCCGTCAGGCCAGATCTCATATTCATGCGACTTTCCTTTTCAACGCACCGCATCCTTATCACCGCGTGCCGACCACGGCATATTCCTGTCCCCGTCTGCTCGCGCCGCGCGACGAACCGTGCCGACTCGTTTTCGCCTTGGGCTCGGGCGGATCGGCAATCATCGCGATCAGAAGCACGGCGTACATCATCAGCGACGGGACGCGCAGCGGATAATCGAATGCGCTGGCGACAAGAAGCAAAACCAGCGCCGAAAGCGCCATCGCCACCTTCCGCGTCCGGATCGGCTGGGTGTCGCGCTGACGCCAATGGCCGAGGCAAACGACCGTCAGCCAGGTCATGAAGACGAGGGCGATGAGGATCGCCGGCAGTCCGCCCTCGATCACCCATTGCAGCCAGTCGTCGTGCGCGTTGTTGATGTAGTTGGGCTGCAGCCATTGCGCCGATTCATATTGGCGATAGGCATGCTCGAATGTGCCGAAGCCGGTGCCGAACAGCCAGTTGTCGTTCGCCATCGCCGAGACCTGGGGGAAAACCTTCACCCGCAGTTCGTCCGAAAGCGACAGTGTCGTCAGCCGGTCGAACGAGGAGGAGAAGGTGAAGGCCAGCGCGGCGGCCGCTGCCAGGCCGACGATGCCGACGACCGGAAGGTAGCCGATCCAGCCGCCCAGGTCGCGATGCTCGTCGCGGTTGTCCGCGCGGCGCGCGGCGAAATAGAGCGCGGCGCCGAGACCCATCGCCAGCAGGCCGATCACCAGCCCGGCCCGCGAGCCGTTGACCAGCAATGTCACGATCATGAACAGGCAGGTCCCGCCGAGCAGCAGCGAAGTCAGCGCGCCGGTGCCGCGGGCGCTGAGGCGCCGGTGCTCGCCGAACATATGCCCCGCGAGCACGAAGATCGTCGCGAGGAACACCGCGTTGTGATTGCGGTTGGCGAACAGGCCGACCGCGTCGCCTTCGTTGGTCACGCTGTACAGATAGAGCGGCCCGGTCCCGCCGCTGGCGAGCTGGCCGACGCCGAGCAAGGCGCTTATCACCGCGGCGCCCAGCAGCAGCCCCAGCATCGCGCGGCGATCCGCGTCGCGCTGCACGGCATAGAGCAGCACAGCGCTGACCGGCACGATCAGCGAACCGACCGAATTCATTGTCTTGGACGGGGACAGCGAGATCGGGCGCCACAGCCCCTCGAGCCCGACGAGCTTGTCGATCCGGGCCAGCGCGTCGCGGTGCGGCAGCGTGCTCCAGAACGACGGCGGCAGCGGGATAAGCTGCACCGCCATCCACACGCCAAGCGCGAGCAGCAGCAACAACGGCACGCGGACCCGGGCGATCTCCCCCGGCGCGGCGATACTTAGCGCATATGCAGCAAAAAACGCGCAGGCAGGCCGCAGGATCGCGAGCGACGTGACGTCGTCGCGCGATCCGCCACCCATCAGGAAGACTGCGGCAAAGAAGGCGACGAAGACCCAGAAACGCACCGGAACGTCGGAAAACATCGGCGCGAGGCGCAGGCGCGAACCACCCGAAGCCCGGCGCCGTGCCGGCTCGAATTTCGCTGATCCACGCAAGTTCTAACCCCTTGATGCCCGACGGCGATAATAGTGCATGAGGACGGGCCCCGCGCTGCTCGGCCGGGGGTATAGGTGCGCCGGGATCGCTCCGCAACCGCTTCGTCGCCGGGTTTTGCGTTGTTGCAGCACAACAAACATGCTTGGCGGGAAGAACATTATCGGGCAGTGGCGAGGCCCCGCAGCGGATCGCCCGACGATCCCGCGCTGCGGTGGAAGACGTTGGAACCATAGGAGGTATTGGCCGGATGAGCAGCAAGCGTCCCGTAGCGTTGATCACTGGCATCACCGGTCAGGATGGTGCCTATCTCGCACGGCTCCTGCTCGCGAAGGGCTATGACGTGCACGGCGTCAAGCGCCGCTCCTCGTCGTTCAACACCGGCCGGATCGAGGACATTTACGAGGAGCCGCAGATCAAGGACGCGCACCTCAAGCTCCACCATGGCGACCTGACCGACAGCACCAATCTGATCCGGATCATCCAGGAAACCCAGCCCGACGAGATCTACAATCTCGCCGCGCAGAGCCATGTCGCGGTCAGCTTCGAGACCCCCGAATATACCGCCAATGCCGATGCGATCGGCACGCTGCGCCTGCTCGAGGCGATTCGCATCCTCGGGCTGGAAAAGACCTGCCGCTTCTACCAGGCCTCTACCTCGGAGCTGTACGGCAAGGTTCAGGAAGTTCCGCAGAGCGAGACCACGCCCTTCTATCCGCGCTCACCCTATGCGGTCGCCAAGCTCTACGCCTATTGGATTGTCGTGAACTACCGCGAAGCCTATGGCATGCACGCGTCGAACGGCATCCTGTTCAACCATGAGAGCCCGATGCGCGGCGAGACCTTCGTCACCCGCAAGATCACCCGCGCGGTGTCGGCGATCAAGTTGGGCCGTCAGGAAACCCTCTACCTCGGCAACATCGACGCCAAGCGCGATTGGGGCCACGCCCGCGAATATGTCGAAGGCATGTGGCGTATGCTCCAGCAGGACGAGCCCGACGATTACGTCCTCGCCACCGGCGAGACGATCACCGTCCGCCAGTTCGTCGAATGGTGCTTCGCCGAGGTCGGCATCACCCTCGAATGGCGCGGCGAAGGCGTCGACGAGCAGGGCTTCGACGCCGAGACCGGCGCGCTCCGCGTCGCGATCGACCCGCGCTATTTCCGCCCGACCGAAGTCGACCTGCTGATCGGCGACCCGACCAAGGCGAAGGAAAAGCTCGGCTGGGTGCATACGACGACCGCGCATGAGCTGGCGCGCGAGATGGTCCAGGCCGATCTCAAGGTGATGGCGCAGGCCCCGATCGGCCACTCCAACTGATGTTCGATCTGGGTGGCAAGCGCGTGTTCGTGGCCGGCCATCGCGGCATGGTCGGCGGCGCGCTCGTCCGCCGGCTCGAGGCGGAGGGCTGCGAGGTCCTCGTCGCGGGCCGCGCCGATCTCGACCTGATCGACCAGCGCCAGACGATGGACTGGGTTGCCGCCAACAAGCCCGACGCGATCTTCATGGCCGCGGCCAAGGTCGGCGGGATCATGGCCAACGCCACCTATCCCGCGCAGTTTCTCTACCAGAACCTTGTCATGCAGGCGAACATCGCCGAGGCCGCGCGCCTAGCCGGGGTCGCCAAATTGATGCTGCTGGGATCGAGCTGCATCTATCCGAAATTGGCGCCGCAGCCGATCCAGGAGGAAGCGCTCCTCACCGGGCCGCTCGAGCCGACCAACCAATGGTATGCCATCGCCAAGATCGCCGGGATCAAGCTCGGCGAATCGTACCGCGAGGAATATGGCTGCGACTTCGTCTCGGCGATGCCCACCAACCTCTACGGCATCGGCGATAATTTCGACCTGCAGACCAGCCACGTCGTCCCCGCGCTGATGCGCAAGGCGCACGAGGCGAAGATGGCCGGCGCGGAGAGCATGACGATCTGGGGCACCGGCACCCCGCGCCGCGAATTCCTGTTCGCCGACGATTGCGCCGATGCCCTTGTATTCCTGATGACGGCCTATTCGGACGGCCCCCATGTCAACGTCGGCAGCGGCGAGGATCTCGAAATCCGCGAGCTGGCGCAACTGGTGTGCGACGTGGTCGGCTTCACGGGCGAGATCGTCTGCGACACGACCAAGCCCGACGGCACCCCGCGCAAGCTGATGGCGGCGGACAAGCTCCGCGGCATGGGCTGGGCGCCGAGCACTTCGCTCCGCGACGGGCTGGCGAAGACCTACGCCTGGTTCCTGGCCAATCGGGCCTAGCGCCGGATCAGATGCGCCGCGCAGGCGAGGTCCTGAACGATCGATCCGAGCGACTTGTAGATCGTAACATCCTTCTCCGACTGCCGGCCCGCGCTGGCGCCCGCAAAGACATGCCCGATCTCGGGCAGGACATGCGCCTCGGTGATCAGCCCCGCATCCCGCGCGCGCAGATATTCCGCGCCCTGCGCCAGCACGCCTTCGCGGTGATCGGGGACGAAGCGCGCCCGCGCCACCAAAGCCTCGTCGATCTCCGAAGGCCCGGCGCGGCTGGAGCCTATCGCGTTGATATGCGTGCCATCCGCCACATCGGCCGAGAACAGGATCGGCTCCGCCGCGCCGGTGGTGGTACAGATGATATCCACTCCCGCCACGGCTTCGCGCACGTTCCCGGCGATTCGCGACGGCAAGCCGAGCTCCGCCGCGATCCGCGTGGCCAAGTCCTCGGCCTTGCCGCGCGCCCTGCCCCAGATCACCACTTCGGAAAGCGCGCGGACATGGCGGATCGCCGCGGCATGCTGCCACGCCTGCTCGCCGGTGCCGAGGATCGCCAGCCGGTGTGCATCGCCACGCGCGAGTGCATCGGTCGCCGCCGCCGATGCGCAGGCGGTGCGGATCGCGGTGACTTCGCCCGCATCGATCACGGCGGCCGGCGCGCCGGTCTCACGGTCGAACAACAGGATCACGCCCTGGTGCGATCGCTCGGCGCGGGGGAAGACGCTGATGATCTTTGCGCCGAAGCCCGCGCCGTCCATCGCGCCGGGCATGACGCCGAACAGATCGCCCTCGCCCAGATCGATGATCCCACGCAGCAATTGTTTGGTCCGCCCCGCCGCCAGCGCGACCATCGCGTCGCGCATCAGCCGGATGCAGCTCTGGTGGTCGAGCCGCTCGACGACTTCCCCGGCCCCGATCAGGATCATCTGCCCCACACCGTTTGGGCGAAGCGCAGGAAGTTCAGCCCGAGGATCTTCTCGATCCGGCCGCTGCCATATCCTTTGGCGGCCAGCAGCCGCGCCAGCTTGCGGAACTGGTCCGGCCCGCGCAGATCGACGACGAACGGATAGGTGTCCGGCCGCTCGCCCAGCGCGCTGATCCCGGCGGCGCGGCGATCGGCGATCTCCTTCGCCAGCACCGATTCGAAGCCGTGGAGGTCGTCGATCATCGTCACGCTGCCATCGGTGCCGATGCCGACGTGATCCTCGCCGCAGACGTTCACCGCATGATCGATATGCGCGATGACATCCTCGGCACGGGCGTGGCCCGAGATATTGAGGAACGGCATGAAATAGATGCCGACGAAGCCGCCGCGCTCGGCCACCAGCCGCAGCTCGGCATCGGTCTTGTTGCGCGGCAGATCGGTCACCGCGCGGCAGCCGGTGTGATTGATCGATATCGGCGCGGACGAGGCGCGCGCCGCCTCGAGGCAGGTCTGCTCGCCGCTGTGCGAGAGATCGACCATCATCCGCCGCGCATTGAGCCGCGCGATCACCTCGCGCCCGAACGGCGTAAGCCCGCGATTGCCCGCCGCCATCGATCCGTCGCCGAGCTGGTTGGCGGGGTTATAGGTGAGCTGGAACACGCGCACGCCGAGATCGGCGAAGATATCGACGCGGGTGGCGTCGCCGCCCATCATCGCGCCGTTCTGGAAACCATAGAGCAGGCCGATTTTCTTCTCGCCCTTGGCGCGGCGGATATCGGCGGCGCTGAGGATCTTGATCAGATCGCGCGGATGCTCGCGGAGCAGCCGGTCGGTGAGGGCGATGTCGCGCACGCTCTGCTCGAACGGATCCTTGGCACCCGCGACATAGCCGAGGGTGATGTTGACCATCGTCAGCCCGGATGCATGCGCTTCGGCCAGCACGCGCGGGCTGAACGCCGGCGAAGGCCCGGGATTGGGATCGCCGAGCCCACCCAGCGCATTGACGACGATCCATTTGTCGAACGGATCGCGACCAAGCGGGGCGGCGGCCGCCGCGGTCGCGGTGGCCAGGCCCGCGACGATCAAGCTGCGCCGGTCAATCATCGTCGTCCCCCAGTTCGGCCGCGGTGACCGGCTTGTAATCGGTGCGCGCATAGGTCTTGCCGCGCTTCACCGTCATCTCGATGGTGCGCAGATTGCCGATGTCGGCGATCGGATCGGCGGCCAGCACGATGAAGTTCGCGAGCTTGCCGGGCGCGATCGAGCCCATGTCGCGCCCCTGCCCCGCCGCTTCGGCGCCCACCAGAGTCGCCGAACGGATCGCTTCGAGCGGGGGCATGCCAACGTCGCGCGCGAGGAACAGCAGTTCCTCGAAGACCTCCGGCCACGCCTCGCCGGACCCGGTGTTGAAATCGGTGCCGGTCGCGATCGGCACGCCCGCTTTCCATGCCTGCCGCGTCAGGCGGACCACGGCGGGACCGGTGCAGCGCAACGGCCGCCGCTCGGGATGCGCGCGGCGCACGGCATCGTAGCGGACGAACAGTCTGCCGGTGGCGTCGAGGATCGTCTTGTGCCGGAGCATCGCGCGATAAAGCCCCGCGATCACCGGATCGTCGCCCGCCGCGAGCAGGGATTCATGCACCGGCGTGCGATCCTCATAGGATGCGAGCATCACTGGCTCGCGCTGATAGGCCAGATAGCAGACATGGCTCAGCGCATCGGCGCCCGAAGCGATCACGTCGGCCGGGCGCGTCGGGAAGACCGCGCTGTGGGCCCAGACCAGCATATGCTGGCGGTGCGCCTCGGCCGTGATCGCCGCGACCAGGGCCGGCGGCAGATCGGCGTAGATCTTGATCGCCGTCGCCGAAGTGCCGCGCGCCAACGTGACGGCGGTGCGCAGATCGGTGTGCGCGTCGATCGACTGGACCCAGGGCGCGGTGCCGGGCACGAAACCCCGGCTGACCGCGCTCACCCGCGGATCGGCGAAAAAGGGCGGCCCCGCCATCACCGCGGCATAATAGATGTCGGGCGCGGGGATTTCGCCGGCCCGTGCGGCGCGTGCCAGCTCGCCGACCGCACGGAGATCGTCGGCCATGTCGCGCACCGCCGTCACCCCGCCATAGAGATTGCGGCGGAGAATCGCCTCGGCGCGCACCCGGTTCGGCGGGGTGGCGAGGTGGACATGGCTGTCGATCAGCCCGGGGATCACGAATCGCCCCGCCAGATCGACGCGGCGCGCCTTTCCGGCGCGGGCATCGAGGCTGCCGTGCGGCGCCACCGCGACGATCCGCTCGCCCTGCACGAGAAAGTCCTGGTCGCGGCGCGCCGGCGCGCCGGTGCCGTCGATCACGGTCGCGCCCGAATAGAGGATCGTCTCGGGCTCCGCCGCCGGAACCGGGGTTGCGGCGCAAAGTGCCAGCGCGAGCGCCGCGGCGCGGAGAAGCCTGTTCATCGGCTTTGCCTAGAAAGCCCGATACGCAACGGCAATGACGGAGTTAGGCTGTACCTCTATTCCTCCCCCGCTTCGCGAGGGAGGAATAAATGTCGATACCGCCTAGCGCCGCAGCAGCTCCAGCGCCTTGCGCAGGAAGCGCGAATTGATCATCGCCGCGTTGGTCCGGATGCCATTCTCGCGGCACGCGCGCAGCATTTCGCGGCTGATTGTCCGCCGCGCCTCCCAATCGGCGGTGCTGACACCCCCCATCTGCATCTTCACCATCACGTCGCGGAGGTAGGAATAGCGCAGCTTGTGCTGGCGGAACGCGCGGACGATGAATTCGAAATCGGCGGCGATCCGGTAATCGGTGCGATAGCCGCCGACCTTGGCATAGGCCTCGCGGGTCAGCACCATCGCCGGATGCGCGGGCATCATCCCCCAGCCGACCCGCGAAGGCCGGAAGGCGCCGCTGTTATAGCGCCGCACCGACACTTCGGGCGCCGCTGGCCGGAAGAAGCTGACGTCGCCCAGCACCGCGTCCGCCCCGGTCGCGTCGAATTCCGCCGCGATTCGCGAGAGCACGCCGGGGTCGGCGTACCGGTCGTCGGCGTTGAGCAACGCGATCACCTCGCCGCTCGCCCGCGTCACGCCCTTGTTCATCGCGTCATAGATGCCCTTGTCGGGCTCGGAGACCAATATATCGCCCGCGCGCAGCAGTTCGGCGACACGCGCCACCGTGCCGTCGGTCGATCCGCCATCGATGATGACATGCTCGACGTTCGGGAAATCCTGCATCTGAACCGACTTGATCGCTTCGAGGAGGATCGCGCCCGGATTGTAACAGACGGTGACGACGGAGATTTTCTGGACAGGCATCGCCCGCCGCTTAGCAAAGCCCGCGCGATTGGGTTAGCGCAGATTTAAGAGGCGGCGGCTAAGACCGAGCCATGAGCAAGCCCCGCATCCTCACCGTGTTCGGCACCCGGCCCGAAGCGATCAAGCTGTTCCCGGTCGTCGCCGCGCTCAAGGCGCATGGCGGGATGGACGTCCGCACCTGCGTCACCGCGCAGCATCGGGGGCTGCTCGATCAGGTGCTGGCGATTGCGGGAATCGTCCCCGATGTCGATCTCGACATCATGGAGCCGGGCCAGACGCTCGACCGCCTGACCGCGCGGCTGCTGACCGGCTTGGGCGAAGTGATGGATGCCGAAAAGCCCGACCGGGTGATCGTCCAGGGCGACACCACCACAGTGATGGTCGCCGCGCTCACCGCCTATTACCGCAAGATCCCCGTCAGCCATGTCGAGGCGGGGCTGCGTTCGGGCGATATCTACCGGCCCTGGCCCGAGGAGATAAACCGCCGTATGGTCGCGCCGATCGCCGACCAGCATTTCGCCCCCACGCAAACCGCCGCCGACGCGCTGCTCCGCGAGAATATCGATCCCGCGACGGTCCACGTCACCGGCAACACCGTGATCGACGCGCTCCACTGGACCCACGCGCGAATCACCGCCGATCCGTCGATGGCCACCGGGCTGGACGACATCGCCGAGCGATTCGCGGGCAAGCGCCTGATCCTCGTCACCACCCACCGCCGCGAGAATTTTGGCGGCGGGATGGAGGAGATCGCCCGCGCGCTCGGCCGAATCGCCGACCGCGGCGACACCGCGATCCTCTTTCCCATGCACCCCAACCCCAATGTCGCGGTGGCAATGGACGCTATCCTCGGCGATCGCCCCAACATCGCCCGCATCGAACCGCTCGATTACCCGCACTTCATCCGCGCGCTCGAGATGGCCGAGATCGTCCTTTCCGATTCGGGCGGCGTCCAGGAAGAGGCCCCTGCCCTCGGCAAGCCGGTGCTGGTGATGCGCGAGACCACCGAGCGGCCCGAGGGGGTGGCGGCGGGCACGGCCAGGCTGGTCGGCACCGATTCGACACGTATCGTTTCCGAAATCTCAACCCTGTTGGACGTACCTGAAGCCTATTCGGCCATGGCCCGCGCCCACAATCCCTTTGGCGACGGACATGCGGCCGAGCGGATTGCAAGGATCGTCGCGCATGGTGCCGGAATCTGAACTCAAGGTCGCAGTCGTCGGGCTCGGCTATATCGGGCTGCCTACCGCCGCGGTGATCGCGCGGACCGGGGCAATGGTGCTCGGCGTCGACGTCAGCCAGCACGTCGTCGATACCGTCAATTCGGGCAAGATCCACATCGAGGAGATCGATCTCGACGGCCTCGTATCCGGGGTCGTTGCCCGCGGCACGCTGCGTGCCTCGACCCAGATCGAGCCGAGCGACGTGTTCGTGATCGCGGTGCCGACTCCGTTCCAGGAGAATCACGCGCCCGACATCGGCTATGTCCTCAAGGCGACCACCACCGTCGCGACGGTGCTGAAAGCCGGGGACACGGTGATCCTCGAATCGACCTCGCCAGTCGGCACCACTGACAAGATCGCCGAATTCCTGTCGCAGCTTCGCCCAGACCTCAAGATCCCCGGCCATTGCGCCGGCACCGCCGACGTCGCCATCGCTTACTGCCCCGAACGGGTGCTGCCCGGACGAATCGTCGTCGAATTGATCGACAACGACCGCTGCATCGGCGGCATCACCGCGCGCTGCTCGCGGAAGGCCCTGCAATTCTACCGCCGATTCGTCCGCGGCGCGTGCGTCACCACCACGGCGCGCGCCGCCGAGATGACTAAGCTCGTCGAAAACGCCTTCCGCGACGTCAACATCGCCTTCGCCAACGAGCTTTCGGTGATCGCCGAGGGGATGGATATCGATGTGTGGGAGGTGATTCGCCTAGCGAACCGTCATCCGCGCGTGAACATCCTCTCGCCCGGCCCCGGCGTCGGCGGGCATTGCATCGCGGTCGATCCCTGGTTCATCGTCCATGGCGACCCCGAGAACAGCAGGCTGATCCGCACCGCACGCGAAGTGAACGACGGCAAGACCGACCATGTAATCGCCCGCGCCGAGGCGCTGATCGACAGCATGCCCGGCGCCCCGGTCGCGTGCCTCGGCCTCGCCTTCAAGGCCAATATCGACGATTTCCGCGAGAGCCCGGCGCTGCGCGTGGCCGAGCATCTCGCCAAACGCTACGGCGACCGCATCCGCATCGTCGAGCCGCACGCCTCGAAGCTGCCGGGCGTCTTTGCCGGCACCGGCGCTGAGCTGATCGACGTCGACACCGCGATCGAGAGCTGCCCGGTGTTCATCGTGCTGGTCGATCACGAGGTGTTCAAATCGATCCCGCTCGGCGAACGCGCATCGAAGCGCGTCTATGATACGCGCGGCATCTGGCCCGATCAGCCCGCTTTGTCCGATCAGGCCGCGTCGCTCCGCCTGGCCGGTTGACCGCTAAGCGTTTCCCAGCGGCCCGCATCTGGGTATAGGCGCGGCAACCCCTATGTTGCGCAAACTCTTCAAGAACTCCCGCCCGGCTCAGCCCGAGGACGCCGCCGCTGCCGCGATCCCCGCGGGTCAGCGCGTCTATGCGATCGGCGACATCCATGGCCGCATCGACCTGCTCGATCAGCTGCTACGCAAGCTCGACGCGGACGACGAGGCGCGCGGCCCGGCGGACACGGTCCTGATCTTCCTAGGCGACCTGGTCGATCGCGGCCCTGATTCGGCCGAGGTGGTCGAGCGGCTGATGGGGGTAAAAGCGAATCATCCGGGCACCCGCGTGCTGATGGGCAATCACGAGGAAGTATTCCTCCAGGCGGCACGCGACGGCAGCGTCGGCGCGCTGCGCTATTGCCTGCGAATCGGCGGCGAGGCGACCGTGAAGAGCTATGGCGTCACTGAAACCGAATATCGCGACGCCAGCATGGAAGAACTGGCCGCAATGCTTCAGGCGCGGGTGCCCGCGGCGCACCTCGATTTTCTTGAGAGCTTCGAGGATATGATCGTGGTCGGCGACTATGTCTTCGTCCACGCCGGGGTCCATCCCGATGCGCCGCTGGCCCAGCAGAAGATCAACGATTTGCGCTGGATTCGCGGCGATTTCCTGAATTTCCGCGGCCGCCTGGAGAAGATCGTGGTGCACGGACACAGTATTTCCGACGAAGTCGAGGTCCGGCAGCATCGAATCGGCCTCGATACCGGCGCCTATTCGAGCGGAGTGCTTACCGCGATGGGATTCGAGGGCGGCACAAGATGGCTGGTTCAAACTGGGACATAAAGGAATTCGCGGCACGCTTCGGTCGGCTGACCGTCACACCGCACGCCGTTCCGCAGCTGGCGTGGATCATGGTCAGAGTATCGCCGCAACGCAGCATTTTCCCGAGTTCTGCGTGGTTTGACCCGCCGGCAAGCACGCGAAAAGGCAAAGCCGGCCTCGGCACGACGCGCTGGATATTGTGGCCCAGACGCAACACGCGCTCGCGACACGTACAAAAAACCGCGCTTTATCTTGCCTCCCTCAGGGAATTCGCGTAGGCAAAGCATGCGAGTGGGAACAGTCGCTGTGCTGTTGTGTTAGGGTTTCGTCCATCAATGCGAGCTATCGCGGTGAAGGATTGATAATCTGGCGTTGCGGCATAAGTGCTGGACAACAGGCTTGGAATACGATATTTGGCGCCCTGTATAGCTGGGCTGCAGGCTTCAGAGGGAGAATAAGACGTGAAATTCAAAGGCCTCGTATCGATCGCTGCGGCGCTCTCGCTGGCAACCGTTTCGTCGGCCGCTATCGCACAGTCGGCTCCTCAGCCTACCGCTGAGAAGGTGAAGGGCGAGAGCGACATTCATGGCACGACCGCCATCGTCGCGATCCTCGCGCTTGCCGCCATCGTTGGCGGCGCCGTGATCGCGCTCGACGACAACAACGAGCCGACCAGCCCGTGAGCTGCTGAAGCGAACCGAATTCAAATCAAGCCGGGCGACCAAGGTCGTCCGGCTTTTTTGTTGTCTTGGGCGTTTGAGTGTACGGCGTTCGGTGATGATTCCGCCCGTCCCGCACCCCTATCTCCCGCGCCTTCGTCTCAAGGGGCTTGCCCGCCGGTATTGGCCGCTCGCCTTGCCGCTCGCGTGCCTCGCGGTACCGGCACAGGCGCAGGGCAGCTACCTGCGCGCGGAAGACTTCCGTGTCGCCACGATCGGCTACCGGCTGGCGACGGCCGATCCCTCGCTTTGCGTCCGGCAGGGCCCGGTGACTGGGATATTGCTCCACCACCTAGCGGAATATGATCGCGCCGACCGGCCTGGGCTGATCGCCCAGGGGATGAACCGTGGCCCGGGCGTGCTTGCGGTGGTGGCGGGCAGCCCGGCCGAAGCGGCGGGCCTGCGCGCCGGGGACGTACTGCTGAGCGTCGACGGCAAGCCGTTCGACGCCCCGGCCACCATCGCCGCGAGCAGCGACAGCGACATCTGGCGGCCGCTGGTCGAGGCGAGCGAGACCAAATTCCAGGAGGCGCTGGCGCACGGCCCGGTGACGCTGACGGTGCTGCGCGCCGGCGAAACGCGCACGCTGACGCTCACCACCACAAACGGCTGTCCGCTGCGCATCCGCTTGGCGCGCTCCACCCAGCGGACCGCGGTCGCCGACGGCCCCTACGTGATCGTCACCACCGCGCTGCTGGCCATGGCGCAGAATGACGATGAGCTCGCTTTCACCATCGGCCACGAGCTTGCGCATGTCGTGCTTGGGCACGGCGCCTGGCTGAAGCAACAGGGCGTGCCGCGTTCGGGGCCGTTACGCGCGCTGGGCAAGAATGGCGCGAAGATCCGGGCGACCGAGGAAGCGGCCGATCAACTGGGTGGGCGGCTTACCATCGCCGCGCATTATGATCTGGCGCGTGGCGCCGAAATCCTGCGGCGGTTCGGCCCCGATCTGAGTTTCGGGCTGCTGCAGACCCATGATCGCGATGGCGACCGCATTCGCGCGCTCCGGCTGCTCGCCGCCGGCACCGCTGCCCCGCGACCCTAGGTCGTCATCCTGTTCGCTCGATGGCCGCACAACGGGGCCTCGGTCTCCCGGATATTATTTCGAGCCGAACCCCGTCAGCATCGTCGACACCGTCCGCATCATGATAAGGATGTCGAGCCAGGCCGAGAATTGCTTGATGTAGTAGAAGTCGTAGTGAAGCTTGATGTGAACGTCGCCCAGCTCGGCGACATGGCCCTGGTTCACCTGCGCCCAGCCGGTGATCCCCGGCCGCACGATGTGGCGATAGACGTAGAAGGGCAGCTCGCGCTCATACCATTCGGACAGCGCCATCGCCTCGGGCCGCGGGCCGATCAGGCTCATCTCGCCCTTCAGCACGTTCCACAATTGGGGCAGCTCGTCGATCCGGCTGCGGCGCAGGAAGCGGCCGACCCGGGTGATGCGATTGTCGTCCTGCTGGGTGATCGCATCCATCGCGGCGTCGCCAGCGGGCTGGCTGGTGCGATCGGTCATCGTCCGGAACTTGATGACCTTGAACGGCTTCGCGCCATATCCCATCCGCTCCTGCCGGAACAGCGCGGGCCCGGGCGAATCGAGCCGGATCCACAGCGCGATCAGCGCGAACGGGACGATCAGCACCGGCAGCGCCAGCGCCGCCAGGAGGATGTCCCCTGCCCGCTTGATCTTGCGATAGGCGAGGTTGGGCAGCAAAGATCCGAAGCTGTTTTCGGACAGATGCTCGATCTCTACCTTGCCGGTGAGCGATTCATGGAGTTGCTTGGTGTGGTAGACGATCCGGCCCGATATCGCCGCCAGCGCCAGCATCCGCTCCCATTCGGGCGCGTGATCGTGGCGCAGATCGGCGACGATGGCGCCGTGGCGGTCGTAGGCGGGCACGTCGGGCTGATGCAGCACGATCCATTCGACGTTCGACGATTTGTCGTTCGCGATCTCGGTATTGCCGAACGGCACGAGATAGAATTGCCGGCGCGCGAACTTCTGCGCCAGATGCGTCGCCAGAAAGCCGAACGCTACCGACGCCGCATAACCCGCCGTCAGCATCGATCCGCTATACTGCAGGCGCAGGCCCAGCATCACCGCGATTGCCACCCCGAAGGTCACCGAATAGGTCGGGATGATGTAGGCGAAGCCGCTGGTGCCGGGGAAGGAGGTGACCCGGCGATACAGGAACAATGCGATGACGGCGGAGACGAACGATGCGGTCGCCGAATTGAGGATCGTCGCTTCGCCGAGGTGATCCAGCGGTTGCATCGTAACATAGAGGAACGGCGCCCCCACCGACGCGGCGATGATGCCTATCAGCTGAAAGGAGAGCGACTCCAGAAAACGGCGTGTCACCGGCGGTGCCCGGTCGCGGGTCATGAGAATGTGGACGGCCCCTTTCTACACGAACACAAGCGATTCCCCGGATGCGAAGCGACCCGGTTTTATTGCACCCGCGAACACTTTACACCCGTGTCGCATGCAAGGCAATCCGGTCCATTCCGAATGAATTCCAATAGTGTGTTGTATTTATTACACTAAATTGGCAGCTTGATGCAGGTTTATAGCTTGCCGCAGCGTTCAGGCGCGCAACCATGTCCTGAGGACAAATGCGACAAACCCGAGAGTCGCAACGCTTGCCGTCCAGATCGCCGCCATCCAGGCCAGCCGTTGCCACAAGGGCGATTGCCCCGCCATACTCAATGATAGCCCTCCGCGCCGACTTTACCGCGGAACACCCAATAGGCCCAGATCGTGTAGGCAAGGATCACCGGGATCAGCACCACCGCGCCGATCAGCATGAACCCCTGGCTGCGCGCGGGCGCGGCGGCCTCCACGATCGTGACCGCGGTGGGGACGATATAGGGGTACATGCTGATCCCCAGCCCCATGAAGCTGAGCAGGAACAGGCCGAGCGCGAGGACGAAAGGCAGTACTTCCCTGCGCCGCTTGAGCGCCGACCAGAAGGCGAAGGCGAAGATCCCCACCAGCAACGGCACCTGTGCAGTGAACAGCACATTAGGCATGTCGAGCCAGCGATCGACATAGACGCCGTCGCGCACGGTCAGCGTCGCGGCGCTCACCAGGGCAATCGCGGCGAGAGTCATCAGCCCGAAGCGGCCCGCGAGGCGATAGGCGTGGCCCTGGCACCCGCCCTCGGTCTTCCAGATCAGCCAGCAGGCGCCGAGCAGCGCATAACCCGCGACCAGGCTCAAGCCCGTCAACAGGCTGAATGGTGTCAGCCAGTCGAGCCAGCCGCCGCCATAGGCCCGGCCGGTGACCTTCACCCCCTGCAGGATCGCGCCGAGCGCCACCCCTTGCGCAAAGGCCGCGACGATCGACCCCAAGGTGAAAGCAATATCCCACCAGCGCCGGTGCGCGGGATCGCGCCAGCGGAACTCGAAGGCGACACCGCGGAATACCAGGCCCAGCAGCATCGCGATGATCAGCGGATAGAGCGCAGGCATCAATATCGCATAGGCCAGCGGGAACGCCGCCATCAGCCCGCCCCCGCCGAGCACCAGCCAGGTCTCGTTGCCGTCCCACACCGGCGCGATCGAGTTCATCGCGCTGTCGCGATCTTCGCCGACGCCGAATGCCGGAAACAGGATGCCGATGCCGAGATCGAAGCCGTCCATCACGACATAGGCAAATACCGCGAAGGCGATCAGGAACGCCCAGATGAAGGCGAGGGTGGGATCAGCGGTCATTTTTGTCGACCTCCGGCTGCGCTGGCCCCGGCACGATGCCGGCGGTGCGGATCGGTGCGGTCTCGCTGAGCTCGGGCTCGTGCGGCTGAACGCCCTTGTGCATCAGCTTGAGCATATACCAGGTGCCGAAGCCGAACACCGCGAAATAGACGAGGATGAAGGCGAGCAGCGACGCGCCGACCGCGGGCGCGGCAAGCGGCGAGGCGCTGTCCCGGGTCAGCAACTGACCATAGACGGTGTAAGGCTGGCGGCCGACTTCGGTGGTGATCCAGCCCGCGATCACCGCGACGAAGCCCGATGGCCCCATCACCAGCGCAAAGCGATGCAGCAGCTTCCAGTCGTAGAGCTTGCGGAAAGCGCGCGCGGCGAGGCTGAACAGCCCGAGCGCGAGCATCAGCATGCCGAGCCCCACCATCACCCGGAACGACCAGAAGACGATCGCCACCGGCGGCTGCTTGTCGCGAGCGACGGTATCGAGGCCCTTCAGCGGCGCATTGGGATCGTGCTTGAGGATCAGCGAGGAAAGCTTGGGTACCTCGACCGCATAATCGACGCGCTGCGCTTTCTGGTTGGGCAGGCCGAACAGGATCAGCGGCGCGCCGTCCGGGTGGCTCTGGAAATGCCCTTCCATCGCCATGACCTTCACCGGCTGGTGCTCGAGCGTGTTGAGGCCGTGCATGTCGCCCGCGAATATCTGGATCGGCGCGACGATCGCAGCCATCCACATCGCCATCGAAAACATGACGCGCGAGCCTTCGTTGCCCTTGTCGCGCAGCAGGTGCCACGCACCGACCGCGCCGACCGCGAGGCTGGTGGTGAGATACGCCGCGATCACGGTGTGGACGAGGCGATAGGGGAAGCTGGGGTTGAAGATGATCGTCGCCCAGCTCTCGCCCGGCAGGAACTGGCCGGTGGGGCCGACGACGAAGCCGACCGGGGTCTGCATCCAGCTGTTGGCCGAGAGTATCCAGAAGGCCGAGATGAAGGTGCCGAGCGCGACCATGCAGGTCGCGGCGAAATGGAGCCCCTTCCCCACCTTCTTCATGCCGAACAGCATCACGCCCAGGAAACCGGCCTCGAGGAAGAAGGCGGTGAGCACTTCATAGGCCATCAGCGGCCCGATCACCGGCCCGGTCTTGTCCGAGAACACCGACCAGTTGGTGCCGAACTGATAGGACATGACGATGCCCGAGACGACGCCCATCGCGAAAGCGACGGCGAAGATCTTGATCCAGAAACGGAAGAGATCGAGGAAAACCTGGCGGCCGGTGCGCAGCCACAAGGCCTCCAGCACCATCAGATAGCTGGCCAGCCCGATCGAGAAGGCCGGGAAGATGAAATGGAAGCTGACCGTGAACGCGAACTGGAACCGCGCCAGGATTATTGGATCGAATGCCGAGAACATGCCCACCGACTCCCGGGCGGGCTAGTGCGCCGCCCGGGGTCGATTGGCAAGCGGGTTACTGCGGCTGGCCGCCCTTCGGCGCGCCTTCGGGAGCGCCACCGGGTCCGGCGGCGCCGCCCTGTTGCTGCTGCATCTGCTGCTGAAGCTGCTGCTGCATCGCCTGCTGCTGCTGCATCTGCTGGATCTCGGCGGCGGTGACGAGCTCGGTCACGTCGATGTCGAAGATCAGCATCGCATTCTTGGGCATCCGCGGATCCTGCGGATTGGGGCCATAGGCGAGCGCCGACGGGATCCAGAAGCGATACTTCGAACCCTTGTTCATCAGCTTGAGCGCTTCGCCGAAGCCCGGGATCGTGCCCTGGCCGACCAGCATCTGGGTCGATGCCTGCGGCTGGAACACGGTGCCGTCGCGGAAGCGGCCGATGAAGGAGACGGCAACGCCGTCGCCGTCCTTGGCGACATCGCCCTTGCCCGCCTTGACGAGCATATACTGCAGGCCGGAGGCCGTGGTCTTCACGCCCGGCTGGCTCTTGTGCCAATCGAGGAACTTGGCATCCTGATCGGCGGGAAGGTGCTGATACACGACCGGGCGCGTGCCGACCCAGGCAAGCCCGAAGGCGCCGAGCAGCGCGGCGATGATGCCAACCCAGAGCCAGATCTTGACGCTGGATTTGACGGGCTGGAGCGGAACGGCGGTCACGGTCGACATTGAATTAGCATTCCTCGTGAGGGCGGGACCGCCTTAGCTTCGCACTTTTCCCGCAGTTCATGAAAGAGCGTTGCGCCGGAGCGCAACATTCTTACCGGGCGCTGTCGCGCTCGACGCGCTTGCGCTCGAGCTTGCGCGCGCGGCGGACCGCGGCGGCGCGCTCACGGGCACGCTTCTCGCTCGGCTTCTCATAATGCCGCCGAAGCTTCATTTCGCGATAGACGCCCTCGCGCTGCAGCTTCTTCTTGAGCGCACGGAGCGCCTGATCGACATTATTGTCCCGAACGATAATTTGCATGTTGTAGAAGACCTCGCGTCGTGAGCGGTAAAAAGGCTTACCAACAGAAAAGGGATCGCCGGGGACGTGAGTCCGCGACGTTGGAGGCGCCCCTATCAGGGGAAATCCGCTTTTTCAACCCATTCGCTGGCGCAGGACCTAACTCTGCGAGGCGTTGTGCTCCGGCGAAGGCCGGAGCGTTGGCGGGCGAAGTGGCAAGCTTGCCAACGCTCCGGCCTTCGCCCGGAGCACTGAGCCGCTGTCTGTATCCCAAATACCACAGCGTGACCGCATTACACCACATTGCAGCCGTGCAACGCGGCCGATAGGTTCGCGCGGCACTCCCGCCCGGATGAACCAGCTCGCATACGCATTGGATTATGAGACACGCCTCCTGATCGTCGACGACGATCCCGGGATTCGCGAGCTGACCGCCGCGTTCCTCTCCAGCCATGGCTATCTCGTCGACACCGCCGATGGCGGCGCGGCGATGCGCGCGTGCCTGGCGAAGCACGACTATGCTTTGGTGGTGCTCGACGTGATGATGCCGGGCGAGGACGGCCTGAGCATCCTGCGATCGATGGATCGCGAATCGGGGCCGGCGGTGATCCTGCACTCGATGATCGGCGAAGATATCGACCGGATCGTCGGGCTCGAGATGGGCGCCGACGATTATGTGCCCAAGCCCGCCAATCCGCGCGAATTGCTGGCGCGGATCCGATCGGTGCTGCGCCGCAGCCGGGGCGGACCGGCCGCGCCCGCGCAGGAGCGCGCCTATCTGCGCTTCTCGGATTGGCGGCTCGACCCGGTCGGGCGGCAATTGCTCGATCCCGACGATTTGGTGATCAACCTGTCCGACGGCGAGTTCCGGCTATTGCTCGCGCTGGTCGAGAATCCGCGGCGCGTGCTCACCCGCGACGTATTGCTCGATATGTCGCGCGGGCTGAACGCCGAGCATTTCGACCGGGCGATCGACGTGCAGATGAGCCGGCTGCGCAAGAAGCTCCAGCGGCCGGGCAAGGAGGATCTGATCCGCACGATCCGTAACGAAGGCTATATGTTCACCGCCGATGTGAGCCGCCGATGAGGGCCAGGGCGCGATCGATCGTGGTGCCGATGGTCCTGCTGGTGGTGGTCGCGGTGGCGATCGCGACGGCGGTGCAGTTCGCGATCACCTTCATGGGACCACCGCCCTTCACCCCGCCGGTGCCGATCGAGCAGGTCGCCAAGGGGCTGCGCGAAGGCGCTGCCGAGCGCCGCTTCGAATCGCGGCTCGATATTTCCAGCGCGCCGATTGATCCGGAGACGATCAACGGCTGGCCCAGCCCGCAGCGCGACGCGATCGTGGCGAAGGCGATGGGGGTGCCGGCGGGCGAGGTCCACGGCTTCTACCAATTGGTGCGCGGGCCGGCGCGCGACTTCATGCGCAACGAGATCCGCGGCGATTTCGCGATTGCCTGGCAGTCGCCAAGCGGCCTGCGGGTGGCGCGTTCGCGGCCGGCGCCGATGTTCACCACCTGGCACAAGATCACGCTGGCATCGACTTTAGGGGTGCTGCTGCTGCTCGCGGGCGCGGCATGGCTGGTGGCGCGGGCGATCTCGCGGCCGATCCGCAACCTCGCCACCGCCGCCAACGCCGCGCGGCTGGGAAACCGTACGCCGATCCCGCAGGACGGGCCGCTGGAGGTGCGCGAACTGGCGCAGGCGCTGGAGGCGATGCAGGGCCGCATCCTCGAGGCGGCCGAGGGGCGCACCGCGATGCTGGCGGCGATCGTCCACGATCTCGGCACGCCGCTGTCGCGCATCGCCTTCCGCATCGAGCAATTGCCCGAAGCCGAGCGCGACCGCGCCGCCGCCGATGTCGGCGAGATGCGCGAGATGCTGGGCGAGGTGCTGCGCTTCGTCCGCGATTCGCGCAGCACGGGGGCGAGCGAGCGGATCGACCTCGCCAGCCTGATCGAGAGCCTGGCCGACGATATGCGCGACGGCGGGATGGACGTGCGCGTGACGCCGGGGCCGGGCATCGTGGTGCCGGGCAATTCGCAGGCGCTGCGGCGGCTGCTCGCCAATCTGATCGACAATGGCGTGCGCTACGGCAAATCGGCGGCGATCACCTGGTCCGCCGCGCCGGGTTGGGCGGAGATTTTGATCGACGACGGGGGACCGGGCTTTCCGGACAATGCCGAGGCTTTGTTCGCGCCGTTCGTGCGGGGGGAAAGCTCGCGCAACCGCGCGACGGGAGGCACCGGGCTGGGGCTGTCGATCGTCCGCTCAATCGCCGAGGCGCATGGGGGGAGCGTGGTGCTGGAGAATGTTGCGGGCGGCGGGCGGGCGCGGGTCCGGTTGCCGGCAGAGTAGCAGTTATTCGCCGGCCGGCTGCGGCTGGCGCAGGATCTTCGACATCGGACGTCCTTTTCGCCAGCTCGTCGACCAATTTGTCGAGGTTAGCGAATCTCGCGCATCATCGGCCCCTCGACTTCCTCCACGCGGATGCCGCAGATCAGGCCGGTGATCAGCGACCGCGCGGGATTCATCCCCGGCGCATTGTCGAAGAAATCCTCGAACGTCGTCTTCCGCGCCAGTTCTTCGTCCAGCGTCGCCTGGCTGTGCCCCGTCAGCTAGCGGATGATTTCGTCCACCTCCGCCTTCGTGCGCCCCTTCCGCTCCGCCTTGGCGATATAGTTCGGATAGACGCTCGCGACGCTGACGGAGCAGATGCGATGCTCGGTCATGCCACCGCGATAGCACATTCCAATATCGCCACGAACCCAGGCTGCAATGAACTGAAACATTCGCGAGACGGCGCGAAATTCCGGCGCACATTCGCGGGAGCAATTGGGGGCCACGCCAACAGGGAAGCCCAACCGATGCAAGACCTTCGCGAACATACGCACGACCACGATCTGGGCCTCGCCCATGATCTGATGGCGATGGACGCGCTGGCCAGCCGCCGCCGGGCTTTGCGCTGGTTCGCCGGGGCCGGGACCGCGGCGTTGCTGACGTCGTGCAGCAGCGGCGATACGGCCTCTACTACCACAGGATCGGTCGTCACGCCGACCCCGACGCCCACACCGACCCCTGCGGGCTCGACCCCTACCCCGACTCCGGCCGGCACCTGCGTCGCCGACCCGGCCGAGACCGGCGGCCCCTACCCCGCCGACGGCACCAACACGTCGAGCGGATCGACCAGCAACGTGCTGACCGCGAGCAACGTGGTGCGCAGCGACATCCGCTCGAGCTTCATCGGCGCGTCCACCGTCGCGGCGGGCGTGCAGCTGACGATCACCCTCACGGTGGTGAACGTCAACGCATCCTGCGCGCCGCTGGCGGGCTATGCGGTCTATCTGCGGCACTGCAACGCGACCGGGCAATATTCGCTCTACGATCTGCCGGGCGAAAGCTATCTGCGCGGCGTGCTGGTGACCGATGCCAATGGGCAGGTGCGTTTCACCACGGTGTTCCCCGGCTGTTACGCCGGGCGCTGGCCGCACATGCATTTCGAGGTGTTTTCGAGCCTGGCGACCGCGACGGGCGGGCGCTTCGCGGTGCTGACGTCGCAGCTTGCGATGCCGGCGGCGGCGTGCACCGCGGTGTTCAACGGATCGTCGCTCTATTCGGCAAGCGTGCGCAACTTCGCTTCGATCACGCTGGCGAGCGACAATGTGTTCGGCGACAATTCGTCCGCCCAGATCGCCCAGCAGACCCCGACCATGACCGGCAGCGTTGCCGACGGATTTACCGCGAGCGCCGTAATCGGCATTGCCCGGTAGCGAACGGAATTGCCTCCTCCTGCCCGTTGGCGGGGGGGAGGAGCATGGGACCGGCCCTTCTCCCCTCGGGCCGCCCATGCTGGTGAGGGCCTTCTTCGTCCTGATTGCCCCCTGGACTCGAAGAAGGCCCTCGCCCCTTATCCTCGCTCCGGGGGGAAGCGAGCGCGCTCCGCCAGCGGGCTATCCGGCTGGCGGAGCGCTGATATAGAGGGAGGCGATGCAAGCCTCCGATCCTCCCAGTCCCGAATTCCTCCTCGTCTGCGCATGTTGCCAATGGCCGCGCGACAAGCGCGATGCGGCGGTGCGCGCGGCGGCGGTGCCCGGGCTCGATTGGGAGCGGGTGCGGCGAATCACCAGGCGCCAGCGGGTTTGGGGGCTGGTGGCGGATGCGCTGCGCTCCGCCGGGGTCGCGGTGCCCGAGCCGCTGCACACCAAATTGCAGCAGCGCGGCGCGGATATCGCGCGGCAGAATCTGAGCGCGGTGGCGGAGACCGCGCGGCTGGGGGCGATGCTCGACGCCGCCGGGATCGACTGGCTCACCTTCAAGGGACTGCCGCTCGGCATTCAGGCATACGGCACCGTCGCGATCAAGATGGCGAACGACATCGACATCCTCGTCCCGGCCGCCGACGCCGGGCGAACCTGCGCGCTGATGGCCGAGGCGGGCTATATGCGGTTCAGCCCCGGCCCCGACGTCAGCGACGAACAGGTCGCGGCGTGGATGCTGGTCTCGAAGGAATCGGGGTGGAAGCATCCGCAGCTCGGGCTGATCGTCGAGGTCCACGGGCGGCTGATGGCCAATTCGGCCTTGCTGCCCGAAGCCGCGATCGGCGCGCCGCGCAGGGACGTGGAGATCGCCCGGGGGATCAGCGTGCCGACGATGGGGGATGCGCTGCTCTACCCCTATCTCTTCGCGCACGGGGCGCATCACGCCTGGTTCCGGATCAAGTGGCTGGCCGATGTGGCCGCCTTGCTCTCGCAAGAGGGGCCGGCGGGCGCCGAGAAGCGCTATCGCGAGTCGGTGGCGCTGGGGGTCGGTCGGTGCGCGGCGCAGGGTCTGCTACTCGCGCACGAGATGCTGGCGCTGCCGCTGGCGCCCGAATTCGTGCGCGAGCTGGAAGGCAAGGCCGTCCACCGGCGGCTGGTGCGCGCCGCCAGGGCGGTGATGGCGGGCAGGTTCGAAGCGCGCGAACATGCCGGGCCGCATGCGCGATCGATGCTGCCGGCGGTGCTCGCCAGCCTGCTGCTGCGGCGCGAGCCGGGGTATAAGTGGCGCGAGATCGCGTCGCTCGCGTCCAATCCGGTCGACCGCGCTACGGGGCGGCTGCCGAAGGGGCTGGGGTTCCTCTATCCGGTGCTGGGCGGCCTGCGGTGGAGCGGGCGCAACCTGGGATTGGTGGGGAAGAAACGATGAGCGCAGGCACGCTGTCGCGCGGGACGCGGATCAAGTCGATCCTCGGCGGATCGGCGGGCAACCTCGTCGAATGGTATGACTGGTACGCCTATGCGGCGTTCACCGCCTATTTCGCCCCGCATTTCTTCCCCGACGATGCCGCCAAGCAGGCCAATGCCTGGGCGATCTTCGCGGTAGGGTTCTTCATGCGGCCGATCGGCGGCTGGCTGATGGGGGTCTATGGCGACCGGCGCGGGCGCAAGGCGGGGCTGACGCTGTCGGTGACATTGATGTGCGCGGGCTCGCTGCTGATTGCGGTGACGCCGAGCTATTCCGCGATCGGATGGCTGGCCACCGCGGCGCTGCTGGTCGCGCGGCTGATGCAGGGGCTGTCGGTCGGCGGCGAATATGGCGCCAGCGCGACCTATCTTTCGGAGATGGCGGGGCGGAAGAACCGCGGCTTCTGGTCGAGCTTCCAGTACGTCACCCTGATCTCGGGCCAGCTGATCTCGCTTTGCGTGCTGCTGGTGCTGCAGGCGGCGATGAGCAAGGCGGACCTCAACGAATGGGGCTGGCGAATTCCGTTTGCGGTGGGCGGGGCGCTGGCGGTGCTGGTCTATTACCTCCGCCGCCGATTGCCCGAGACCGAGAGCTTCGAGAAACGCTCGACCGAACGCCGCTCGAGCTTCGGCGCGCTGTTCGTCGAGCATCCGCGCGAGGCGGCGATCGTGATGCTGCTCACCGCGGGCGGCACCCTCGCCTTCTACGCTTACTCGATCTATTTGCTGACCTTCCTCAACAACACCACCGGCTTCACCAAGGAAGCGGCGACCCAGGTCAATGCCGGCGCCTTGTTCGTGTTCATGTGCATCCAGCCGCTGGCGGGGGCGCTATCCGACCGGATCGGGCGCAAGCCGCTGATGATCGGCTTCGGGGTGCTGGGGGTGCTGCTGACCTGGCCGATCTTCGTCGCGCTGGAGAGTGTGGACAGCGTCTTCGGCGCGTTCCTGCTGATGACCGGGGCGCTGGTGATCGTCACCGGCTATACTTCGATCAACGCGGTGGTGAAGGCCGAGCTGTTCCCGGCGCACATCCGCACGCTGGGGGTGGCGCTGCCCTATGCGCTGGCCAACGCGATCTTCGGCGGCACCGCGCCCTATGTGGCCTTGTGGTTCAAGGATTCGGGGTGGGAGCGCGGATTCTACTGGTATGTGACCGGGATGATCGGCGTGTCGCTGGTGACCTATCTGCTGATGCGCGATACCAAGGCGCACAGCATGATCCTTGAAGATTGAGGTTCCGTGCTCCGGCGAGCGCCGGAGCGTTGGCGGATCTGCTGCTCCGATGGCCAAGGCTCCGGCCTTCGCCGGAGCACAGCCATACTTAAAGGATCATGCCCCCGCCGCCGCGGATCGCCAGCACGCGGCCGATCGAATCGAACAGGGCGTCCATCGCCACCGGCTTGAACAGCACGTCGTCGGCACCCGCCTCGATGCAGCGTTCGCGCAGGTCCGCGCCGGTTTCGGCGGTGACGACGATCAGCGGCAATTCGGCCTTCGCGTCATCGCGCGCGCGGATGCGGCGGATCGTCTCGAAACCATCGGTGCCGGGCATGCGCAGATCAACCAAGACCGCGTCGAACGTCTCGGCGTCGATCATCTCAAGGCCCTGCTCCGCCCACGACGCCTCGGCCATGGTGGCCCCGGCGACGTCGAGCATGTCCTTTACCACCCGACGGTTCATCGGATCGTCCTCGATGAAGAGGATATTCATGCTTGCCGGCTCTTGGGAGCCTGGCTGATTGGTGCGACCATCATCATTATGCGCCCGCTATCGCCTTATGCCGCGCGCGAGACAAGCGGCCCCGGCCCCGGTCTAGCCGAATTTTCTTCCGGCACCGGAATGAGTGCCTCGATCAAAGTGATACCGGTAACAGGCTTTTCAATCACTTGCCCGACACCGCTCGCAAGAAGTGCGTCTTGTGTTTCACTATCCGGTTTGAGCCAAAGGACTGCGCTGGAGGCCCCGCATTCCTTCGCCGCGGCCGAAAGTGCAGCCAAAATGGCGATTGGATCGTCCCCGGCAGCCTTTAGCGTGCCCTCGTCGATCAGCAATTGCGTCGCCCCCGATTCGGCAAGCGCGGCCAGTGCCTCGTCGGGCGTGGCGAGGAAGCGCAGCGCGCCGACGCGCGGCTCGAGCAAGGTCTTAAGCATCGAGCGGGCGATCGGATTGCGGTCGAGCACCAGCATCGTGCCGCCCGCGCTCGCCACGGTTTCGGCTTCGGGCGCCTCGGCCGGAACCAGCGGCAGATCGACGACGAAGGTCGAGCCGTGGCCGTCCGCGCCGGCGACCGCGATATCGCCGCCCAATGCGCGGGCGAGATTGCGGCAGATGGTTAGGCCGAGGCCGGTGCCGCCGAACTTGCGGGTGGTGCCCGAATCGGCCTGTTTGAACGATTCGAAGATCTCCTCGCGCTTTTCCTTCGGGATGCCGATGCCGGTATCGGTGACCGACAGCTTGAGCCGCGCGCCGTCCCCCTCGCCTTCGCCCACCACGCGCAGGCTGACGCCGCCGCTCTCGGTAAACTTGATCGCGTTCGACAGGAGGTTGAACACGATCTGGCGCAGGCGCCCGGCATCGCTGACGATCCAGTGCGGCGCGTGGGTAAGGTGGAGGTTGAAGGCCAGCCCCTTGGCGCGCGCCTGCTCTTCCCAGATGCGGGTGACTTCGCGGAGCATCGCGCACAGGTCCATCGGCACGGCATCGACGGTGAGGTTGCCCGTCTCCATCTTGGCGACGTCGAGGATGTCGTCGACCAGGCTGCGCATGGTGACGCCCGCGCTGTGGACGATGCCGATGCGGTCGCGCATCGCGTGATCGAGCTTCTGGTCGGACAGCATCACTTGGGTCATCCCGAGAATCCCGTTCAAGGGCGTGCGGATTTCGTGGCTGGTGGTCGCGAGGAATTCGGTCTTGGCCTTGAGCGCCTTCTCCAGCGCCTCGTTGGTTTCGCCCAGCACGATATTGGCGTCGCGAACCTTGTTGCGGCTGCGGCGGATCGTAACAAGCGCGAAGGTGAGCACGGCCAGCAGGATCAGCGTGCCGGCGCCGATGCCGAGGAACAAGGTCCGCTGGAATGCGGCAGCGCGCGTCGCTTCGTTGGCGCGCATGGTCGCGATCTGCGCTTCCTTGTTGGCGAAATCGAACTGGGCTGCGGCCAGCGCGGCGCCAGTGGTGGTCGCTACCTTGGCAGACTCGTCGTTGATCCGCCTGAGCGCTTCCAAATGGGCGAGCGCCAGCCTGGTATCACCGCTGGCACTGAAAATTTTGTACGCCAGCAAATGCGCGGCACGGAACTCGCCGGTCGTCGTCGTGAGATCGACGCCGGAAAAGGTTTCCCGGATCAACTGCAGCGCTCGCTGATACTGGTTGTTATCGGCGGCCATGCGTGCGGCGCTCGCCAGCAACTGGCGGCGCATCCCGATCGCTTCCACGCCGCGCGTGAGCGCGAAACCACGGGCAAGCGTCCGCGCCGCGGCGTCGAAATGCTTCGCCTCAACCTGATTGCGCGCGATGTTGACCAGCACGCGCGCTTCCAGCAGGGGATCGTCGAGCGTGCGCGCAATTTGCAGCGCATGTTCGTATTCCGCACTGGCGTCATCATAGCGTTCGAGCACCAGCAGCATGTTGCCCCGGCTGTTATGAAGCGAGAGCGAGAGACTTGGGTCACCGTCGTAGGTGGACGCCGCCTGGTTGTAATACCGTTCCGCGCGCGCCGCGTCGTTCGCCGCCGAATAAAGCGCAGCGACATAGTAGAGCGCCAGTGACTGCCCGCGCTTCTCTTTCAATTGCTGAAAGATACCGAAGGCGCGCTGATAACTTTCCAAGGCCGCCGCCGCCTGGCCATCATCCATTTGCAGCGATCCCAGCGACAGCAGCAACTCGGCGCGAAGCTTGATCGGCTCCTTGATCGGCGCAATCATTTCCAGGGTCTGCGCGATGAGCGGGCGGGCATGTTCCGGGTCGTCAAGACGCATGAACGCCTCGCTTCGAAGCCTGCGCGCGGTGGCGACCGCGATGATGCGATCGCGGCCCGCGGGCATGGCAAGCGCCACAGCCTCGGCATCCGCGACCAGCTTAAGTCCTTTCTGCGGATCCGAAACTACCGTCGCACGCGCGAGATCAAGCGCCGCATCGACCGGCGAAGGCGCGGGCTTCCGCTGCTGCGCCGCGGCCGGATTCACGGCGGCGGTGAGCATCAGGATTGCGGTCAGGAGGGGAACAAATATGCGCATGGCGACGCGATCATGGCCCAGGCGGTGTTAAGGTCCGCCTAAGGACGTCAGCCGCGCTTCCAGAAGCTTTCGGGGCGGGCGAAGCTTGCCTGGCCGCCGGCGCCGGTGACGAGGTCGGCGTCATGCTCCATGAAGTGGCGGAACGCATCGATGCCGATCGGGCGCGATATCAGGAAGCCCTGAACCATGTCACAGCCCATCACGCTGAGCAGGGCCAGCGCGGACGGCGTCTCGACGCCTTCGGCGGTGACTTCCATTTCGAGCGCATGGGCGAGATCGATGGTCGAGCGGACGATCAGCGGATCGCGATTGCTGCTGGTCAGCTGCATCACGAACATCTTGTCGATCTTGAGCTCCTTGGCGGGGAGCTGCTTGAGGTAGGCGAGTGACGAGAGGCCGGCGCCGTAATCGTCGATCGCGAGGCTGACGCCGATATCTGCGAAGGCCTGGAGATGGCGGATCGCGACGTCGGGATCGCGGATCACCGCGGTCTCGGTGATTTCGAAGCCGATCTTGGCGCCGCTGTTGGTGATGATCGCGCAGGCATCGGCGACGAAAGCCGAATCGGCGAGCAACAGCCCCGAGATATTGATGAACAGGCAGAGATCATGGCCATCGGCGGCGAGCTTGCGCTGGTCGATGATGACCTGCTCGAGCGTCCACATCGTCAGCGCGCCGATCTCGCCGGCCTGTTCGGCCACCGCGATGAAATCGCCGGGCAGGATCAGTCCGCGCACCGGATGCTGCCAGCGGACCAGTGCCTCGGCGCTGGCGATCTCCTGCCGGCGGACATGGACCTTGGGCTGATAGAGCAGGAACATCTCGCCATTGGCGATCGCGCGCGGCAGCTCGCGCATCAGGGTCAATTTGTCGAACGCGAGATCCGCGCGAGACAGATCGAGCATGACCACGCGATTTTCAGCCCCGGCCTGATCGAGCGCCGATTCGGCGGCTTCGGCGAGGCGTACCTCGTCGCTTTCGCTGGATGGCGCGGCGGCGATGCCGAATTGCATCTGGAGCTGGTGGAACTCGCCGTCGAGATCGAGCGGGCGGAGGAACGCCTTGCGTAGCCGGTCGATATCGGCCGCGGCGGCTTCGGGCGTGTCACGCTCGAACGCGATCTCGATGATCGCGCGCGAGGCGGCGGAAATGCGGACGTCGGGGCAAAGCTCGGTGATTCGCGCGGACACGTCGAGGCCAAGCGTATCGGCGCGCGGACGGCCGAGATGGCGGCGCAAGGTGGTGAAGTTGGCGATCTCACAGAGGCAGAGGATGCGCCAGAAGCGCCCATCAAGGCGCCGTCCGCCGCGCGCGGGGCTGGACCTGGGGCGCTTGGGCAGCTGGAAATTGGCGGGGGCTTCGGCGCGGCGCTTGCGTACCGGGCTATGCGAATCGGGTGAGGCGTGCGGCGCCGTCCCCGGGACACCATGGGCAAAACCAGGGGGCGCCGCGGCGGATAGAGGCGCACCCGTGGGTTGCGCTGGAGGCTCGATCCTTGCCGACATTACCCCCCGCAATAGGCCATAGCATTGAAAGAACGGTTAAACATCGCAGCGCCGCTGGCCGGGTAGCGCTACCAACCCGGACATACGCGTATTGATTCATCGTTAAATAAGGCTTAACCATCGAATCGCGCATCACTGCGCACGATGGGAGACTAAGATGTTTGCGTTCAACCTTTTCTTCCGCGACGGTGTGGGCGGCCAGGAAATTCGCCCGCTGTAAGCCGATCGCTACTGCCGGGCCGACGGTGGAGTGCCCTCCACCGGGGGCATGCTGATCGGCCCGGAAGTTCTTGAGACCGCAGGTTCGCCCTGCGGTCTTTTTGATTCAGGGGACTTGGCGGGGCCTCGCTCGTTTCTTGGGCGATTCGAATCACGGGCGCGGCCGAGTGATTTACCCGATTCGGAGCACGTCACGCGAACGCCATGATCTTGCTCTAGCGGCCACGTGCGCTAAGGGCGCTGCACACAAACACTAACAGATTCAGGGGATTCGCATTGCGCATCGCGATGATCGGCACCGGTTATGTTGGACTCGTCTCCGGCGCCTGCTTTTCGGATTTCGGCCATGAGGTCGTGTGCGTCGACAAGGACGCCCGCAAGATCGAATTGCTCCACCAGAATGTGATGCCGATCTACGAGCCCGGCCTGGCCGAACTGGTCGAGCACAACGTGCGCGCCGGGCGCATTACCTTTACGACCGATCTCGCCGAGGGCATCCGCGATGCCGATGCGGTGTTCATCTGCGTGGGCACCCCGCCCAAGGCCGACGACGGCCACGCCGACCTGCAATATGTCTATGCCGCGGTCGAGGATGTCGCCCATGCGCTGACCAAGCCCGCGGTGATCGTCACCAAATCGACCGTTCCGGTCGGCACCGGCGACGAAGTCGAGGCGATCCTCAGGCGCGTCGCGCCCGATAGCGGCGCGATGGTCGTCTCCAACCCCGAATTCCTGCGCGAAGGCGCCGCGATCGGCGACTTCAAGCGGCCCGACCGCGTGGTGGTCGGCACCGACGACGAGACCGCGCGCCAGGTAATGCGCGATATCTATCGCCCGCTGTCGCTCAACGATTCGGCGCCGATCCTGTTCGTCGGCCGCCGCACATCCGAGCTGATCAAATATGCCGCCAACGCCTTCCTGGCGGTCAAGATCACGTTCATCAACGAGATCGCCGATCTCTGCGAGCAGGTGGGCGCCGACGTGCAGGAAGTGTCGAAGGGCATCGGCCTCGACAAGCGCATCGGCTCGAAGTTCCTCCATGCCGGCCCCGGCTATGGCGGCTCGTGCTTCCCCAAGGACACGCTGGCCCTGCTCAAGAGTGCCAACGACTATGACGTCGAGCTGCGCATCGTCGACGCCGCGGTGAAGACCAACAACGACCGCAAGCGCGCGATGGGGCACAAGGTCATCAAGGCGATGGGCGGCGACGTGGCCGGCAAAACCGTCGGCGTGCTCGGCCTGACCTTCAAGCCCAACACCGACGATATGCGCGATGCTCCCAGCGTCGACGTGATCGAAGTGCTGCAGGCGGCGGGGGTCAAGGTGAAGGTCTATGACCCCGAGGGCCGCGAGCAGGCCGAGAAGATGATCAGCGACGTCGAATTCTGCAGCGGGCCCTATGCGGTGGCCGACGGCGCCGACGCACTGGTGATCGTGACCGAGTGGGACGAATTCCGCGCGCTCGATCTGACCCGGATTGCCGGACTGCTGATCTCGCCATTGCTGGTCGATCTGCGCAACATCTATCGCCCGGCCGAGGCCGCCAAGGCGGGGCTGCAGCTGGTCAGCGTTGGCAAGCCGGTCAAACGCTGATCCGCCTCATCCGGAGCGCCTATACGTAAGCCGTGCTCCGGCGAAGGCCGGAGCGTTGGTCACCGATCGGCAAGCTTGCCACGGCTCCGGCCTTCGCCGGAGCACGGATCAGCTTAAACCCAACCGTTGCCCTTGATACGCGCCAGCGCGGATAGGCTCCCACCAGGCGCGGTTGGCGAGGTACCAGTCGATGGTGCGCGCCAGGCCGGTGCCGAAGGTCTCGCGCGGATGCCAGCCTAGGTCGCGCTCGGTCTTGGCAGGGTCGATCGCATAGCGGCGGTCGTGGCCGGGGCGGTCGGTCACGAAATCGATCAGGTCGCGGTGCCCGAGCTCGCCCGTGCGCGCGTCGATCAGATCGCAAATCGCTTCGACGACTTGCAGGTTGGTGCGTTCGGCCTTGCCGCCGATCAGATAGGTTTCGCCGTTCCGCCCGGAGCCCAGCACGCGGGCGAGCGCGCGAGCGTGGTCTTCAACGTGGAGCCAGTCGCGGACATTGGCGCCCTTGCCATACACCGGCAACGGCTTCCCCTCGATCGCATTGAGGATCGTCAGCGGGATCAGTTTCTCGGGAAATTGCCAGGGGCCGTAATTGTTCGAGCAGTTCGAGAGGACGACCGGCAGGCCATAGGTCTGAGCCCAAGCGCGGACGAAATGGTCGCTCGCCGCCTTGGACGCCGAATAGGGCGAGGACGGCGCATAGGCGGTGTCTTCGGTGAACACGCCGCTGTCGAACGGCAGGTCGCCGAACACTTCGTCGGTCGAAACATGGTGGAAGCGGAAATCGCCGCCCACCCGCCGCCAGTGATCGAGCGCGGCATCGAGCAGGCGGACGGTGCCGACGACATTGGTCTCGACGAACGCCGCGGGCGAATCGATCGATCGGTCGACATGGGTTTCGGCGGCGAGGTGCATGATCGCGTCGATCCGCTCCCCGGCAAGCAGGTCGCGGACCAGGCCGGTGTCGGCGATGTCCCCGTGGACGAAGCGATAGTGCGGCGAGCCTTCGAGTTCGGCGAGCGACGCGACGTTGCCCGCGTAGGTGAGCTTGTCGAGATTGACGACGCGCGTGCCCCGCCCCGCCAGCAAGCGGCACACCGCCGAGCCGATGAAGCCCGCGCCGCCGGTGACGAGGACGTTAGTCATGGGGCGGCTTCGACGCAGCGCCGGAGATAGCGGGCATAATCGGTCTTCCCCATGCAATCGGCGCGCCTGAGCAGCGCGGCCGCGTCGAGATAGCCGAGATCATAGGCGATCTCCTCGGGGCAGGCGATCTTGATCCCCTGGCGATGCTCGATCGTGCGGACGAAGCTGCCGGCGTCGTGGAGGCTGTCGTGGGTGCCGGTATCGAGCCAGGCGAAGCCGCGGCCGAGGCGGTTCACCTGGAGCGTGCCGGCGCGGAGATAAGCGGAGATGACGTCGGTAATCTCGAGCTCGCCGCGCTTCGATGGCTTGAGGCCGCGCGCGATCCGCGTGACTCCGGCGTCGAAGAAATAGAGGCCGGTGACGGCCCAGTTGGATTTGGGCTTCTTGGGCTTCTCGACGATGCTCGTCGCCTTGCCTTCGGCATCGAAGGTAGCGACGCCGTAGCGCTCGGGATCCTCGACCTGATAGGCGAAGACCGTCGCGCCGCCCGCCTCGGCCGCGATCGCCGCCGCCCTGCCCTTGGCGCCGATGCCGTCGCCGTGGAAGATATTGTCGCCCAGGATCAGCGCCGCGGGGCCGCCATCGAGGAATTGCTCGCCGATCAGGAAGGCCTGCGCCAAGCCCTCGGGCTTGGGCTGCTCCGCATATTGGATCGAAATGCCGAAATCGGAGCCATCACCCAGCAGCGCCTCGAACGATGGGAGATCGCGCGGCGAGGTGATAATGAGGATGTCCCGGATGCCCGACAGCATCAGCACCGACAGCGGATAATAGATCATCGGCTTGTCGAATACCGGCAGCAATTGCTTCGAGATCGACAGCGTCGCCGGATAGAGCCGAGTCCCCGCGCCGCCGGCGAGGATGATTCCCTTCACGTTGTGCGCGGGCAAATCGGCGGCGGGCGGCAAAACATCTTCTCCGAAAAGCGGGTTTGACTCAGTCTGACGGCGAAACCTTCAGAAAGCGTTCTGGCACGGAATCCAGCCTTCCCTCAACCGCTTCGATTCTCCGCGACTCGCGGAGTCGCCGCGAGTCGCGGATAGACGCAGTCACTCGAACATGGTAAATGGATCGTTCGGAGGGGCGGTTTTGGCCACGAATATCTGGTTCCTGCTGGCAGTCGGTTTGAGCTTTTCCGCTTATGCCGTGTACCTGCTCGGTCTGCGCCGGCAGCAGGTGAAGCCGAACCGCGCATCCTGGCTGATCTGGAGCGCCGCGACGGGGCTGGAGGCGCTCACCTATGCCGCGGTCAATCCCGGCGCGCCGCAGGGTTGGGTATTCATGGTCTCCGCGGTCTGCTGCGCGGTGGTCGCGGTCAGCATCTGGCGGCGGTCGTCCTGGGCGCCGCCGAGCGATACCGAGACCTTCTGCATCGCGGCGTGCCTGCTGTCGCTGGTGGTATGGCTGGTGTTCCGCGAGACCTTCTGGGCGCACATGCTGGTGGTGGTCGCGGTGCCGGTGAGCTTCTGGCCAACCTGGGCGAGCGTGTGGCGCGACCGGTCGCGCGAGCGTTCGCCGGCCTGGGGGCTTTGGACCTTCGGCGATCTCGCCACTTTGCTGCTGACGATGGGCAGCGCGAAACTGAGCTTTGCCGAGCTGGCCTATGTGATGGTCGAGTTCCTGTGCCACGCCAGCGTGTGGTTCATGATCGGGCTGGCGACGATCAATCCGCTGCGGCTGCTCGGCGCGCGGCGCGGCGGGCTGTTCGTGTTCGAGCGCTTCCGCCCAGCCAACAACCTGTTCCGGGTTGACGAGAACCACCTCGGCAAGGCGGTGTTCGCCGCCGCCGATTTCGCCGAGGGCGATACGCTGATCGAGTTCACCGGCCGCCGCTTCCGCGCCGATCAGGTACCCAGCCTGATGCGCGGCGATCAGGACCGCTTCGTCCAGGTGACCCCCGATCATTATATGGGCCCGTCCGGGCGGATCGACGATCTGGTCAACCATAGCTGCGCGCCCAACGCCGGGCTGCGCTTCACCGAGACGGGCATCTTCCTGGTCGCGGTGCGCGCGATTGCGAAGGGTGAGGAAGTCAGCTGGGACTATTCGACGACGCTGAAGGAATCGAACTGGCACATGATCTGCCAGTGCCGCGATCCCGCCTGCCGGCGGGTGATCGGCAATTTCGATTCGCTGGATGCGGACCGGCAGGAGTTTTTCCGGGCGCGCAATCTGGTGGCGCCGTATTTGCGGCGGAAGGACGATGTTACGCCGCCGAGAAGGCGGGCGGGGTAAGCACGCTTTGTTCCTCCCTCACGAAGCGGGGGAGGTGTCAGCGAAGCTGACAGAGGGGGCTCTTTCCACGAGCAGTGTCGCCTGCGGCTAGGCCCCCTCCACCACTTCATGGTCCCCCTCCCCCGCTTCGCGAGGAGGAATAGAAGGTCTTAAGCCGCCAGCTCTTTCGCTTCGGCCAGCATCGGCGCCGCCTTCAGCGTGATCACCGCGCGCGCGCCCGTCCCCGGACCTTCGCTGCGCAATTCCAGCGTGCCTTCCATCGCCAGCATCGAATTGGCGCACCAGTGCAGCCCCAGCCCGCCCGATTTGTGCGCGCGGGTCGAGAAGCCGCGCTGGAACAGGGTCGGCGCGTTGGCCTGGTCGAAGCCTTCGCCGTCGTCGCGCAGGACGATCTCGATGCGGTCTTCCTTCTCGTGGATCGAGACCGCGATGCTGCCGCTCAGCCGGCCGGTGGCGGTGATCGCCTCGGCCGAGTTGGAAAAGAGATTGCCGATCACCTGGCTCAGGATGACGCGGTTGGCGAGCACCCAGTGCGGCTTCGACGGGAAAGTGAAGGCGATCGAGCTTTCGCCCGAATAGCGCGCGATCGTGGCGTTTTGCGCGACGATATCGGTGATGTCGCAGGCGTCGAGCGCGGGGCGTTCGTGCGCGACCTCCTGCTGCTGGCCGATGATTTCGAGGACATGGTGGAGCGCCTGGCGGCCGATATCGATTTGGCGCTTGCGCTCCTCGCGCTCCGCGTCGACCGCGGTGGTGGCGGCGGCGAGGAAGGCGACAAGCTTCTGGCGGCGGACATCGGGGATGTCGCCGCGGGCAAGCTCGCTCAGCGCCTTGTCCATCGTCGTGCGATCGAGCGCGGGGCCGCGGCCGAGGCCCTGGCTCAGCACGGTGCTGATCGGATTGAGCGCGTTGCGGACATTGTGCATCACCGCCACCGCACTCTCGCTGCGGCCCAGCGTGAAGGACTGGACTTCGAGCTGCTCGCGCAAGTCCTTCAGCTGGCGCAGCATCGAATTGAAGCTGGTGACCAGGCTGCCGATCTCGTCGCGGCGCGGCTTTTCGGTGAGCAGACCGAGCGCACCCGACGAGCGCACCACGCCCATGTGGCGCTCAACGCGGTTGAGCGGATTGATGACGAGCCGCGTGATCATCCGCCGCAACACGACCAGGACGACGACCAACAGCAAGGACGACGCGATCACCGCGAGGATCAGCATCCGCTGGCCGAGCGACGAGAGATCGCGCGGCACCTGATAGCTGGCGGTGGCGACGGGCTTGTCCGTCTCGCCCATGATCGGCACGGCGATGTCGAGCGTCTTGCTGTGCGGAGTGACCGTCACGTCGCCCATCGGCTTGCCAAGCGCGAGCTTGGGAAAGCCCACCAGCCCGCCGAGCTGGTCCGCGCGCAGCACGCGGGCCATCACGACATAGCCGCGCGGATCGCCCGCCCCGTCGGTCTTGCGGATCCGCGACACGCCGATCGCGGCGAGCGTCTCGCCCAGCCGCAAATAGAAATCGGCCGAATCGGCGCCGCCCTTCAATACTTTCGCGAAATCGATCTGCTGGACCGCGCGCACCAGCTCGGCGCGCTTGGCGGGCACGTCCTTGGGCGCCTCGCCGGCAAGATCGAGCCAACGGCTGATAACGATGCTGCGGTCGTCGCGGACATAGGCCATGCCGTTGACGCCGAGATTGGCCATCGCCGAGGGCGCGAAGCTGTCGTCCTCGAACGCCTTGTTGGGTGCGCCCATGTAATTGTAGCTGTCGTTCCAATGGCCGTAATCGAGCGCGCTGCTCTTCACCTTGAGCGCGAATTCGCCGAGCGCGGCATTGGTGCGTGCGACATGGCCGTTCACCGCGTCACGCTCGAGCTGGTTGAAGCTGGGCGTGATGACGCTGGCCAGGACGATCGTGAGCGCGATTGCGCCGATCAGGCCGACTCCGGTCAGGATCAGCACCAGTTTCGCGCCCAAAGATGCCGGGGACAGGAGGCGCCTCCGCCGGAGCGCGGCGTAGCTTTCGGACATTAGCCGGTGGTCCCGTTGCCCTGGATTTCATCCTGATCGTCGACCGGCGCGCCGCCGATGTAGCCGCCCTTAGCGAGTTCCAGCGCGTCCTCCTCGGCCATCGGCCGGGCAAGATAATAGCCCTGGAGATGGCTGCAGCCAGCGACGCGGAGCGCCTGGAGCTGGACCTCGGTCTCGACGCCCTCGGCGACTACTTCCATTCCCAGCGCGCGGCCGAGGTGGATGATCGAATGGACGATGGCCGCGCTCTCGCGCTCCTTGCCCATGCCGTCGACGAAGCTGCGGTCGATCTTGAGGCAATCGAGCGCGAACCGCTTGATATTGTAGAGCGAGGAATAGCCGGTGCCGAAATCGTCGAGCGCGATGCGGAAGCCCATCTGGCGCAGGCGGAACAAGGTGTCGGCGGCGCGCTCGACATCGTCGAAGATCGCGGTCTCGGTGATCTCGATCTGGAAGCGTGCGGGCGAGACGCCGGCATGCTGGACGCGCTCGATCACATGGCCGACGAAATTGGGGCGGCGGAACTGGCGCGGCGAGAAGTTGACCGAGACATATTGCCCCGGCCAGTCCTGCAGCGTGCGCACGGCCTCGTCGATCACCCAGTCGCCTAGCTCGTGGATCAGGTTCGATTCCTCGGCGATGGGAATGAACATGCCGGGCGAGATATGGCCGTATTCGGGGCTGTTCCAGCGCAGCAGCGCCTCGAAGCCCATGACCTCGAGGTTCTGGCCGCCGACGATCGGCTGATAGACCAATCGCAGCTCGCCATTGGCGATCGCCTGGCTGAGGCCGCCTTCGATCTGGCGGCGGAAGCGGATCGATTCGTCCATGCTCTCGTCGAACACGCGGACGACGCCGCGGCCCGAGCGCTTGGCTTCGTTGAGCGCGAGATCTGCGCGGCGCATCACGTCGATCGCGTCGCGGTCAGAATCTTTCTCGGAGACGACCACGCCGACCGAGGCGCCGCCCTGGACCGAATGGCCGAACACCTTGAAGCTGGCCGAGCAGGCCTTGATCAGCCGCTCGCAGGTCATCACCGCTTCGTCCTCGCCGGTGCATTTGAGCAGCACCGCGAATTCGTCGCCGCCCAGCCGCGCGACGAAGCCCTTGTCGCCGATATTGTCGTGCAGCAATTGCCAGACCATGCGGATCAATTCGTCGCCGGCCAGATGCCCGAAGGTATCGTTGACGATCTTGAACCGGTCCAAATCGATCATCGCCATCGCGAAGCAATCGCGGTCGCGGACATGCTCGGCGAGCGTGCGCATGAACGCCAGGCGGTTGGGCGCGTCGGTCAGCGAATCATGGTTGGCCATGTGGGTGGCCTTGGATTCGTTCGCGGCGAGCTCGAGCTTCTGGCCTTCCAACTCGTCGATCTTGCCGGCCAGCGCTTCCCGCGCGAAACGCAACTCGCCATCCACCTGATAGCGATGGCCGAGCGCGGTGGCGGTCTGGATGACCTCCTCGGCCTGGAACGGCTTGGCGATGTAAAAAATCTTGTCGGCCGGGCCGGCGGCGCGGCTGATGTCGAGCGGCGAGAAATCCGAGTAGCCGGTTACGATCACCAGATTGATGTCAGGATCCATCTCGCGGATGCGCTTGGCGGTTTCCTTGCCGTCGATGCCCGGCGGCATGCGCACGTCGATGAACGCGACCGAGAAACGCTCGCCGCTGGCAAGGCTGGCTTCTACCGCGGCGACCCCGTCGAGGCCCTGCATCTTGTGGACGCAATCGAACTCCGTCTGCGGTTCATCGGCGCCTTCGACAGCGTCATCGTCGCCGAACAATTCGGCGGCCATGGCGGAAAGCTCGGCCACGTTCGATCCGCCGCGCGAGCCGCCGAAGCACTCGCGATACGAGTCGTGCATCGCCTGCTCATCATCCACGATCAAAATGCGCACGCTTGGTAACCCCCCTTAGAGTATTTCCTCGGAGTAACCGGGCATCGTTAAATGGCGGTAAAGGCCGTGACGGAAGCCGCTGTCTCCCGGTAGCTTCCGCGTAACTGCGTATCGTCGCTTTCCTCGCCCGGAGAGAGACACACGCTGGGAGCAAGCCGAAGCCACGTCCTGATCCCTAGTGGCTTCGGCTTGAAGCCCGCGATGGCGCGGCTTGAAGCCCCCTTTTCCAAAGCCTATCGCTCTCCGAACGAATTCGCCGGAGAGACGCATGCCGAACCCGATCGCCGCACGATCCTGGCTGTTCGCACCGGGCGATTCGGCGCGGAAGCTGGAAAAGGCGGGCGCGAGCGGCGCCGATCTGGTGCTGATCGATCTCGAGGATTCGGTGACGGCGGCGAACAAGGCCGATGCGCGGGCGCTGGTCGCCGGTCATCTGCGCACCGCCGCGCGCGCGCAGCCGCAATGGGTGCGGATCAATCCGCTCGACAGCGAGCACGCCCTTGCCGATCTGGCGGCGGTGGTGCCCGCGCGGCCCGACGGCATCTTGCTGCCCAAGGGATCGCGCCCCGAGATGGAGCGGCTCCACCACTATCTCACCGCGCTCGAAGCCGCCGCCGGGCTGCCGCCGGGCGAGATCGCCACCGCGGTGATCGCGACCGAGACCGCGCAGGCGATGTTCGGCCTCGGCGATTATGCCGGCTGCCCCCGCCTCGCCGCGATCACCTGGGGGGCGGAAGACAGTGCCACCGCGCTCGGCGCGACCGGCAATCGCGACGCGAACGGCGTCTATGACGCGCCCTATCAATTGCTCCGCTCGCTCTGCCTGATGGGCGCGGTCGCCGCCGGGGTGGCGCCGATCGAGACGATCCATGGCGATTTCCGCGATCTGGACGGATTGGCAAAAGTCGCCGCCGATGCGCGCCGCGCCGGGTTTCGCGGGATGCTGGCGATCCACCCCGATCAGGTGGCGGTGATCAACCGCGCCTTCTCGCCTTCCGATGCCGAGATCGAACATGCCGAGCGCGTGGTCGCCTTGTTCGCCGCCAATCCGGGCGCGGGGACGATCGGCATGGACGGGGCAATGCTCGACATGCCGCATCTGAAGCGCGCCGAGGCGATATTGGCGATGCGACCCCGCGCCCGATAGCCACGTCAAGCCGATCATCATCCGCGCGACCACCCTGTTCTGGCGCTGGACGCCGATGGGCGACACCGCAGCGCATGCCGAGCTGGACGCGGGCGATCCTGCGCTTGGCCCCAAGGATCGTTTCGAGAAGCGTTGATTCGACAGGCTTTTGAGCTAGGGTCCGCCCCGATGCCGTCAGTGAATGACATTCCAGTCGAGACCCTGCCGGTTGGCGAGGACGAGTTTCGCCTGATCGCCGACAGCGCCCCGGTGGCGGTGTGGGTGACGCGGCTCGACCGGCACCGCAGCTTCGTCAACCGGGCCTATGTCACCTTTCTTGGCGTATCCTATCAGGAAGCGCTGGATTTCGACTGGCGGGCGATCATCCACCCCGACGACGCCGCACGGCTGCTGCAGGAATCGATCGCGGGCGAAGCGAGCCTCGGCGTCTTCGAGCTCGAAGGCCGATACCGCCGCGCCGACGGCGTGTGGCGCTGGCTGCACTCGACCTCGCAGCCGCGCCGCGATGCCGAGGGGCGGCACATCGGCTTCATCGGCGTCGCGCACGACATTACCGAAGCCAAGGAGGCCGAGCTCTCGCTCCGCGAGCGCGAGGCGCAGCTATCGGCCTTCATCAGCCAGGCGACCGCAGGGTTCGGCCAGGTCGACCTCGAGGGCAAGTTCACTTTGGTCAACGACCGCTTCTGCGAGATCGCCGGGTGGAGCCGGGCGGAATTGATGGGCCGCACGATGCAGTCGATCACGCACCCGGACGATCTCGACAAGAATATCGGCCTGTTCGAGCGCGCGGTCGCGGTCGGCATGCCCTACACGCATGAGAAGCGCTATATCCGGAAGGATGGCGGGGTGGTCTGGGTCAATAATTCGGTCTCGGTGATCCGCCGCCCCGATGGCGAGCCGTTCGGGGTGCTGGCGGTGACGCTCGACGTGACCCAGCGGCGCGAGGCCGAGGATTCGCTGCGCAAGGGCGAGGAGACGCTGCGCCTCGCGATCGAAGGCGCGGGCATGGCCGCGTGGGAGCTGGATCTCGAGACCAGCGAGGGCGAATGGTCGCCCAACCGCTTCGACCTGCTCGGCATGGCGCGGCGGCGGCACAATCGCGGCGATTACGACGAGTGGATCGATCGCGTGCATCCCGAGGATCGCGAGGTGGTCGGCGACGTCGCCCAACGCTGCCTGACCAAGGGCACGCCCTATACGATCGAATACCGCATCTGCCGCGCGGACAACGGCGCGGTGCGCTGGCTGCAGAGCCACGGCAGCCGTGTCGATTACAGCGACGGGCGGCCCAGCCGCTTCGTCGGCGTCTCGTTCGACATCACCAACCGCAAGCGCGCTGAAGTGGCGCTGCGCGACAGCGAGGCGCGGTTCCGCACGATCTTCGAGCAGGCCAACGACTTTTTGATCACCACCACGCTCGATCAACTCGTGACCTCGGTGAACCCCGCGGTGCTGACCGCGCTTGGCTATTCCGAAGCGGAAGTGATCGGCCGCTCGGTCAGCGACTTCATGGCGCCCGAGGATTTCAAGGAAAGCAGCGCCGCGATCGCCCGCAAACTGGCCGATGGCGGCACCACCCGGCTGACATTGCGCATCCGCGCCAAGGACGGGCGCGAATTGATCCTGGAGACCAATTCGCAGCTCACCACCGATGAGGCCGGGCGGCCCACCGGGCTGCACGCGATCGGCCGCGACGTGACCGAGGCCAAGCGCGCCGAGGCCCATCAGAAATTGCTGATCGACGAGCTCAACCACCGCGTGAAAAACACGCTGGCGATCGTCCAAGGCATCGCCCAGCAGACCTTCAAGAGCGGCGCCGAACCGGTGAGCGCACGGCATGCCTTCGAAGGGCGGCTGGCAGCCTTGTCGGAGGCGCATAACCTGCTGACGCGCGAGCATTGGGGCCCGGTGTCGATGCGGCAGATCATCGGCGACGCCGTCGCGCCGCATGGCGCGGTGGGCACGCGGTTCGAGCTCGAAGGGCCCGATCTGCCATTGGCACCCAAGACGGCGATCAGCCTCGCGCTGGCGATCCACGAGCTGGCGACCAACGCGGTCAAGCATGGGGCGCTTTCCCGGCCCGAAGGTCAGGTGGCGATCCGCTGGGAGCGTGACGGCACCGGCAAGGCGCCGCGGCTGGGGCTGACCTGGATCGAGCGCGGCGGGCCCGAGGTGCATGTGCCCGCGAAGCGCGGCTTCGGCACTCGCATGATCGAACGCGGACTTGCCGCCGAGCTGGGCGGGAGCGTGAAGATCGACTTCGCATCGGCGGGGCTGGTCTGCACGGTCGACGCCCCACTGCCGAGTGCCGCCACATGAGCGGGCTGCACGGCGCACGGGTGCTGGTGGTCGAGGACGAGCCGGTGGTGGCGATGTGCCTCGAGGATATTCTCGAAGCGCTGGGCTGCGTCACCGTCGGCCCTGCGAGTCGGCTGTGCGAAGGCATGGCCCTGGCCGAGGCGGGCGGCATCGACGCGGCGATCCTCGACATCAACCTGGGCGGCGAGCGCAGCACCGGCATCGCGCAGGCGCTGCTCGGCCAGGGCGTTCCGTTTGCTTTCGCCAGCGGGTACGGCGCGGCGCCCGAGGGATTCGAGGGGCCGCCGCTGATCGAGAAACCCTATCGCGAGGCCGATATCGTCGCGGCGCTGACGGCAATGCTGGGCGAGGAGAAATGGACATGAAGCATCTGGCTATCGCGGCCCTGCTGGCAACGGGGGCATGCGCGGCTTCTGAGCCCGCGAACAACACCGCGGCGCCAGCGAAAAACACCGCCGCGCCGATCGACGCGAGCGCCTACACCGCGCCCGCCACGCCGACGCCGATCCTGCTGATCGGATGCCGTCAGGGCGAGTGCGGCTGGGAGGAAATCACCGGCCTCGCCGACGGGGAAAACCTGGGCGCCGGGGTATTGCGCACGGTCACCAGCCGCTCGGGCAAGAGTGTCCATCTGGGCGACGCGGCGATTCCCGAGGCGTACGGCAAGGACATCGTTATCGAATGGAAGCCAGCCGCGGAGAGCTACATGCTCTGCTCGAAAACCCGCCCGACCGAGATTTCTTGGCAAGCGGACGAAAAGACGTTCCTCGTCACCACCTTCGATCTCGCCGATCCCGCCGGCTATCAGGTCTCCGGCACGACCTTTTACATGGAAGTTTGCCACGGCCTCGCCCCGGGCAAATGGACGGCTGAGGATCTCAAGCGGCTCGGCTACCGCGCGCCGGTCAAGCCAGGGCAGGAGCGGCTGGCGACCTTGGACGCGGTGCGCGCCTATCTGCGCTAGAGCATCGCGCGAAAAAGTGGGCACCGGTTTCCGCTGAAAGCGATGCGGCCAAGAATTTAATGCAGCTTCAGCCGGGGCCGGATCACGGCGTTGACCTGCCCGATCACGATCAGCACCGTGGCGCGCAGCCAGCCGTGCACCGCGAACAGATGCATCCGGTACAGCGACAGATAGACGAAGCGCGCCAGACGCCCCTCGATCGCCATCCGCCCGCCGATCAGATTGCCCATCAGGCTGCCGACGGTCGAGAAGCGGCTGAGCGACACCAGCGAGCCGTGATCGCGATAGACGAACGGCTTCAGCGCCCTGCCGGCCATCAGCGCGTCGAGATTGGCGAAGACCGTCGCTGCCATCTGGTGCGCGGCCTGCGCACGCGGCGGGATCGGGCGTTCGGCGCCTTCGGGCAAATAGAAGCTGCAATCGCCCATCGCGAAGATGCGGTCGTCGCGGGTGGTCTGCAGCGTCGGGCGGACGTTGAGCTGGCAATTGCGGCTGGTCTCCAGCCCGCCGATGCCGCCGAGCAGATCCTGACCCTTCACCCCCGCCGCCCATATCTGCAGGTCGCCCGCGATGCGCTCGCCCTCCGAAGTGACCAACGCACCGGGCACCGCCTCGACGATCTTCACGCCGGTGCGGACGCGGACGCCGAGCGCGACCAGTTCGTCGTGCGCGGCCTGCGCCAGTTGTTCGGGCAGCGCGGGCAGGATTCGCGGGCCGGCCTCGAACAAAGTCACCTGCAGCCTGCTCTCGTCGAAGACTTCGAGGCCGTAGTGGCGCAGCGCCGCCGCCGCGTTGAACAGCTCCGCCGCCAGCTCGACCCCGGTCGCGCCGCCGCCGACGATGGTGATGTTGACGTGTGCGTCCGATGCCAGATCCTCGCTCATCTGGCGTGAGACCCGCAGGCAATGGTTGAGCAGCCGCTGGCGGAAGCGGTCGGCCTGGGCGCGGTCGTCGAGGAACAGGCAGTGCCGGCGCACCCCCGGCGTGCCGAAATCGTTGGTGACCGATCCGATCGCGAGGACGAGATAATCGTAGCGGATCGCGTGCGACCCCATCAATTCGCTGCCATCCTCGTCGAGCAGCGGCGCGACCACGACTTCGCGCCGGTCGCGGTCGATGCTCGCCAGCGAACCGAAGAAATAGCGGTACCGCCAGCGGTGGCAGTGGTTGCGGTACCCAACCTCGTCGAGATTGGCGTCGAGCGATCCGGCCGCCACCTCGTGGAGCAAAGGTTTCCAGATATGGGTGCGGTTGCGCTCGACCAGGATGATGTCGTGCTGCTTGCGGCCGTAGCGCACGCCGAGCTTGCGGACCAGCTCCAGACCCGCGGCGCCGCCGCCCACGACGACGATCTGGGTCTTGCGCTCTCCCGCCGCGGGCAAGGCTATTCCACCGTCACGGACTTGGCGAGGTTGCGCGGCTGATCGACATCGGTGCCCTTGGCGACGGCGACATGGTACGCCAGCAGCTGCACCGGCACCGCGTACACCAAGGGCGCGATCAGCGGGTGGACGCTCGGCATCTCGATCGTCGCCTCGGCATCGTCGCCCGCGAGCGCCAGCCCTTCCTTGTCGGAGATCAGCACCACCCGCGCGCCGCGCGCCTTGGCCTCCTGCATGTTCGACACCGTCTTGTCGAACAAAGGCCCCGAAGGGGCGATGACGATGAGCGGCACGAGATCGTCGATCAGCGCGATCGGTCCGTGCTTCATCTCGCCGGAGGCATAGCCTTCCGCGTGGATATAGCTGATCTCCTTGAGCTTGAGCGCGCCTTCCAGCGCGAGCGGATAATCGGGGCCGCGGCCGAGATAGAGCACGTCGCGTGCCTCGGCGATCTTCGGCGCCAGCTTCTGAATCTCGTCGTCATGCGCCAGCGCCGCGTTGATCGCGGCGGGCGCCTCGATCAGGTGGCGTACGATCTCCTGCTCCTCGCTCGGCGGCAGCAGCCCCTTGGCGCGCGCGAGATTGACCGACAGCGCCGCCATCACCGCGAGCTGGCAGGTGAAGGCCTTGGTCGAGGCTACGCCGATCTCCGGCCCGGCGTGGGTGGGCAGCAATAGATCCACTTCGCGTGCCATCGAGCTGGTCGGCACGTTGATAATCCCGGCGGTGGTGACGCCGTGCGCCTTCATATGCTTGAGCGCGGCGAGCGTGTCCGCGGTCTCGCCCGATTGGCTGACGACCACGCCCAAAGTGTGGGGCAGCAGGATCGGATCGCGGTAGCGGAACTCGCTCGCGACATCGACTTCGACCGGCAACCGCGCGAACCGCTCGATCCAGTATTTGCCGATCATGCCGACGTACGACGCAGTGCCGCAGGCGACGATCACCACGCGCTCGATCTTGCCGAGATCGAAGGCCATGTCGGGCAACGCGACCATCTGCTCGACCGGGCGGATGTACGACCGCAGCGTCTGCGCAACGACCACCGGCTGCTCGTAGATTTCCTTGAGCATGAAGTGCGGGTAATTGCCCTTCTCGATCGCCTCCGCGGTCGCGCCCGATTCGACGATCGGGCGGGTGACCGGCTTGTTGTCGCGGTCGAACACTTCGATGCTCTCGCGCGTCACGCAGGCCCAGTCGCCCTCGTCGAGATAGGCGATGCGCTGGGTGAGCGAGGCCAAAGCGTGCGCGTCCGACCCGAGGTAATTCTCGCCGTCGCCATAGCCCACTGTCAGCGGCGCGCCGAGGCGGGCGCCGATCAGCAGGTCCGGCTCGTTCTTGAACAGGAACGCCATCGCGAAGGCGCCGTGAAGCTTGGGCAGCACGTTCGCGACCGCTTCGCGCGGCGACTTGCCATGCTCCAGCTCGCGCGACACCAGATGCGCAACGACTTCGGTATCGGTCTGGCTGCGGAACACCCGCCCTTCCGCGATCAGCTCCTCGCGCAATGGCTTGAAATTCTCGATGATGCCGTTGTGGACGATCGAAACGTCGCCGACGATGTGCGGATGGGCATTGTCCTCGGTCGGCGCGCCGTGGGTCGCCCAGCGGGTGTGGGCGATGCCGATATGGCCGGGCAAAGGATCGGCGGCGAGCCGGGCACCGAGATTGGCGAGCTTGCCCTCCGCGCGGCGGCGATCGAGCACGCCATCGTGGAAGGTGGCGATGCCGGCGCTGTCATAGCCGCGATATTCGAGGCGCTTCAGCCCCTCGAACAGCCGCGTGGCCACATCCGACTTGCCCAGGATTCCAACGATGCCACACATTTTCGAGATTCCTAGAGCGTATAGGGTGTGCGAATGCCCGGCATCGATGCCGGAAAATCCTTGGTATTTCGTGTCACGAGTACCGCGCCGTTCACCTGTGCGGTTGCCAGGATCATCGCATCGAGAAGCTTCATGCGCGTACGATGGCGGATGTCGGCAGCGACGGCGGCGATGCCTTCATCCAGTTCCACCACCTCGAACTGGCGGATCATCCACTTGGCGCGATCCCGCGAGTCCTCGCTTTCTCCGGCAAGCACTTCGGTCCAGGCGATTCTGCTGATGCGATGGCGCTGGTAGCGGACGAGTTCCTCGGCCGCCTCCGGCCGCCGCTGCAACCAGTCGATGACGATGTTCGTATCGAAAAACGGATCGCTCACGGGGCGTCGCGGTCACGGCGCATGTCGCGTTGATACGCCACCCCGTCGCCGATATCGTCCCGATCCTTCCAATAGCCGAACCCCTCACCGAATATCCATGAATTGTCGGCCGCCTCGCGCAGATGCCGCTCGACGGCATCGCGGATTTCCGCGGCACGCGACCGCTTCGACTTTGCCGCAAGCGCATCGAGCTTGCGAATGTCGTCCTCGGGAATATCGACCAGCGTGCGCATGATATCTAGATATCACCGGGCGATATCATTTTCCACCCCAAGCTGGATCTGCCCGTCCGCATCAATGCGGGAAATGCTTGTCGACGAAATGCCTTGAGAATTCGAACGGATCGGCCGGCGTGCCGTTCGCCGCTTCGAACTTCGCCTTGCCCGCGTTCCACATCTCGCGAACCGCGCCGCGAAACCCCTCGGGAAAGTTCATGCGCTGCTCGACGATCGCGCGCCAATGGCCGGTGACGGCATATTCCTTGTGAAGCCCGGGCTCCATCATCGCCAGCCTGGCGTCGCTGACCGCATCGAGATAGCCGATCGCATCGAGCACATAGCAATCGACCAGTTGCAGGAAGGGCTTGCCGGCATAACGCGGGTTCATTTCACGGCCTTCTTCGCGGCCATGATCTCGCGGAAGCGGCGGGCCCAGCCGGGCTTCACTTCCTGCTTGGCGCGGGTGATGCCGAGCGCGTTGGCCTCGACATCGCGCGTGACCACCGATCCCGCCGCGACGATCGCGCCGTCGCCGATCTTTACCGGCGCCACCAGCGCGCTGTTCGATCCGATGAAGGCGCCATGGCCGATCTCGGTCGGGTATTTGAGGAAACCATCGTAATTGCAGGTGATCGTGCCCGCGCCGATGTTCGCGCCCGAACCGACCCTGGTGTCGCCGAGATAGGTCAGGTGACTGGCCTTGGCGCCGGGACCAAGCACGGTCTTTTTCATCTCGACGAAATTGCCGACCTTCGAGCCCTGCTCCATCACCGAGCCGGGGCGCAGGCGCGCATAGGGCCCGACGGTGGCGCCGCTCATCACCGTCGCGCCCTCGATATGGCAGAAGCCGTGGATCGTCACGCGGTCCGCGATGCTGACGCCGGGGCCGAACACCACGTTCGGCTCGATGACGACATCGCGGCCGACCTGGGTATCGTGCGCGAACCACACCGTCTCGGGCGCGATCAGGCTGGCGCCGTCGTCCATCGCCCGCCTGCGCCGCGCGGCCTGCCAGTGATGCTCGGCATGCGCCAGCTCGGCGCGGCTGTTGATCCCCAGCACCTCGTGCTCGGGCGCCTCGATCACGACCGACCGGTCCAGGTCCTTGACCGCAAGCATGACGATATCGGGAAGGTAATATTCACCCGCGGCGTTATCGTTGCCGACGCGCTCGAGCAGCGGCCACAGGTCGCGGGCGCGGACCGCGGTGACGCCCGAATTGCACAACCGCTCGGCGCGCTGCTTCGGGTTGGCGTCCTTATACTCGACCATCGCGAGGATGCGGGTGTCGCTGTCGGCGATGATCCGGCCATAAGCGGCGGGATCGGCGGGGCGGAAGCCGAGGACGACGATCTTCGGATGATCGGGTCCGTCGAGCCGGTCGACCAGCCGCCGGATCGTCTCGGTCTTGAGGAACGGCACGTCGCCGAAGCAGATCACCGCGACTCCGTCGAAATCGGCCAGCGCCGCTTTCGCCTGGAGCGCGGCGTGCGCGGTGCCGAGCTGCTCGGCCTGCACCACGGTCTTGACGCCAAGCGGCGCGACCGCGGCCTCGACCTGCTCGCGAAGGCTTCCCACCACCACCACGCGCTCGCCGGCGCCGGCGGCGTCGAAGGCATCGATCAGATGCAGCAGCATCGGCCGCCCCGCGATCGGGTGCAGCACCTTGTGCGTATCGGATTTCATCCGCGTGCCCTTGCCGGCAGCAAGGATGATCGCAGCGATGGATGCAGTCATTCGCCCTCCGTCAGGCCTACGCCCCTGCCACGAACATCTTGCCAATTCCATAGCCTAGCTGGCAGTCGCGGCGTCATGACGGATTTCCCCTTCGATATCGTCGGTTTCGACCTCGACGGCACGCTGTTCGACACCAGCGCGGACATCGCCGCTTCGGTGAACCATGCGCTGGCGCTGGTCGGGCGGCCGGCGCTGTCGACCGCGGCGATCACATCGATGGTCGGGGCGGGCGCGAAGCATCTGCTCGAACAGGGGCTGGAAGTCTCCGGCGGGTTCGACGCGGCCGACATGAAGCGGGCCTATCCGGCGCTATTGGCTTATTACGAGGCCAATATATCGCGCGGCACCTTCGCCTATCCCGGGCTGATGGAGATGATGGCGTCGCTCGACGCCCGCGGCGTGACGCTGGCGATCGTCACCAACAAGTTCGAGAGCCTGGCGGTGAAGCTGCTCGCCGAACTCGGGCTGACCGACCGATTCCATACCGTGATCGGCGGCGACACGATGGGCAAGGGCAACAGCAAGCCGAGCGCGCTGCCGATCCAGGAAATGATCCGCAGGTGTGGCGGCGGGCGCGCGGTGTTCGTCGGCGATTCGATCTACGACATCCTTGCGGCGAAGAATGCGGGCGTGCCTAGCATCGCGGTTCGCTTCGGCTTCACGATCCAGCCGGTCGAGGAACTGGGCGCCGAGGCGGTGATCGGGCATTTCGACGAGCTGGTGCCGGCGCTGGAGCGGCTAGGTTAGCCACCCGCCGGAAGATAGCCTTTGCGCCATTTGGTCCACAGGTGGCGGGCGAGCATCGTGGGCGGCATGCGCAGCCAGTGGCTTCGCAGATAAAAGCCTAAGCGCGTGAGCCTGCGCGTCTGGCAGCCCCAGCCGTCGCGGGCGAGGAGGCGGCGCAGGTAGAGGGCGTCCGTCTTCTCCCTCTCCCCGCTTGCGGGGAGAGGGCCGGGAAGAGAGGCCTGAGCCACAAGCGGTTCGCCGGTGATGACTGCCCCTCTCCCCGGCCCTCTCCCCCGAAGGAGAGGAGAATAGAGCGTGGCGCTTAGACGCAACGCGCGGGCTACCTCTCGCGCCAAGCCGTGATGGGTAGCCCGCGCAGCCAAACCGTCAGTCCCGAATTCTTCCACCAGGCAATGCACATCCCACAAATTCCTCAAACCGCCTGCGAGGTCGCCATCGGCGAAGAGATGCGCGGCGGCGTGGCACAGCATGTCGTTGGGCGTGAGGATGCGCAGACCGTTTTCGAGCGGCAGGCTGTCGGCGATCAGCGCCGCCGCGTCGGGGGTGACCCGCGCGGTGAGTGGCAGGATGGTGTGGTGGACGTCGATCATCCGGTCGCGGTCGCGGTGGATCAGCGGCGGGAGCTCGTGCATCCAGCGGCGGTAATAGGCGTCGTCGTAGGGATCGGGCTTTACCCATTCCCACCCGGCGGCGAGCAAGGCGGCCTCGGCTTCCGCGATCCGGTCGCGGGGGACGAGGATATCGAGATCGCCGATCTGGCGCCCCACCCCCGCCGACAAGCCCGCCGCAACGAAAGCGGTGCCTTTGAGCAGCACCCCCGGCATATCGGGCAGGACGCGGCGCGCCATTTCTGCTTCCCACAATGCGGCGGTACGGCCCTGCTCCGCTGAAGCGCGCGCGTCGGCGAGGACGCGCTTGGCGGCTTCGGGCATCGGCAGTCCATCGAGCCGGTGTGCGAGCGTACCGATCAATTGCTCCGCCCGCGCGATGGCGAGGAGCGTGGTCCAGCCATCGCCGTCGAGCGCGGCGGTGGTCGCGGGATCGCGGAGTGCATCGACCAGGATCATTGCGCCGGTCACAGCGCCGACCACAGCCGTTCGACCTGCCGCATGGCGGTCCCGGTGTCGGGATAATCGATCGCCCGCGCCGGGACGGTGCGGACGAGATCGGTCAGTGCATCGAACCCGCGTTCGCCCAGCGCGACATAGTTGGTCGAGGCCTGAGTCAGCCGCACGAAGGTCTCGCTGGGCAGCACCGGGCGTTCGGCGGCCTCGAATCCGAAGCGCGGAAACAGGATCAGCGCGGGCACGGCCGGTTCGGCCATTGCCGCGATGGCGCGCGCGTCGGGAACCAGATGGCGCAGCGTGCCCTTGGGCGTACCCTCCATCACCGCGCCGAAGCGTGCCTTGGGCAGTGCCGCCCGAACCACCGGCACCGCTTCGTTCTTCAGGCTGATCAGCCGCGGGAAACCGTGGATCAGCCCGGTTGCGGGATCGACGAGCGCGAATTCGTCGCCCATCAGCCGCCAGCCGCGCGCCATCAGTAGCGCCGCCAGCGTCGATTTGCCCGCGCCCGACACCCCGGTCATCAGCAAGGCCTTGCCGTCGCGCTCGGCGGCGGATGCGTGGAGCAGCAGATAGCGCCGCTGGCCGAGCGCCATCTGGAGGTTCATCCCCATCTCGGCGGCGAGCACCCCCATAGCCAGCGGCAAGGGCGCGGCATCGGGGATGACGAAATCACCGGCGATATGGACCGAGGGACGGATGATCCGGCGCCAAGGGCGCGCGGCGAACAGATGCACGTTGAAATCGGGGATGCCGTCGTCGGGCTTGGGATAATCGCGATAGAGTTCGGCAAGATCGGCGATGGGCGCGCGCCAGTCGCAGCCGATGCGGAAACCCACCGGTCCGATCTTGAGGCTGGTGACGTGCCTCACAACCGCTCGACCAGCCCGGCGTCGACCAGTTCGTCGAGACGGACGGCGAGCGCCATCGCGTCCGCATCGGGCAAATCGAATTGCTCGGACAGGTGCGCGAGCAGGGCATCTACGCTCAGAGGTTCGACAAGCGCTTCGAGGATCTCGGGCACCGGCGCGTCGACGATATGGGTGATCCCCGATGCGCGATGATAGATCAAAGTCAGCGCGTCGAGCGGTACGATGCGGAGCGTTGCCGGGCTGGCGGCGCGGTAGGCGATCATCGCCACTTCTCCGTTCGTTTCGAGCGAAGTCGAGAAACCGACGCTGGGCCCGCCATCAATTGTTTCTCGACTACGCTCGAAACGAACGGTGATGAAGGACCCACGGCCTCAGCCGCGCGGCATCTGCAGCGAGGCGAAGCAGGTGAAGCCACTGGTGCCCGACTGCAGGCGGCGGATGTAGTTGGTGTAGGCCCGGCTGCGCTCGTAATCGGTGCCAGGCAGCGTGCCGCCATTCAGTGCGCGCTTGACGTCGGGCGCCTTGAACGCGACCCCCGGCGGCGGAAACGCGCCCGGCGTTCCCGCGGGCACCAGGCTGCCGTCGGCCGCGATATAGCTGCCCGCGCGGCCCGGATCGGGCACCGGTATCTCGCACTGCATTACCGAAGCGCTGGTCTGCGCGAGCGCCGGGCGGATCGACACGATCGCCGACGCCGACGCGGCGCCGACCATCAGCGCGCGGCGCGTGGCCTTCAGCGGAGGAGGTTCGTCGCTCATATTCCCTCTTCCTGCGCGCCGCGCCCTTTCGCAATCGTAAATCGCCGCGGTCACGGCTAAGAGGCGCGCAATATGCCCTTCCCCACCGGAATACGCGCGCTGCTGGCGCTGGCCGTCGCAGGGCTCGCCGCATTGGCGAGCTTCCTGCTCAATGGCGACGCGCAGGCGAGCCTGGTGGTGCTGGTATGCGGCGTCGCGGCGGTGCTGCTCGCGCTCGGCAATCGCGACGCCGTCGCCGCGCCGTCCGAGCCTGCCGCGCCGCAGCGTGATGGCCCGCCGCTGGCCGAAGCGATCGAGGCGATCGCCGAGCCGGTGCTGGTGATCGCCGCCAATCGCGTGCGCTCCGCCAATCGCGCCGCGCGCGCGTTGCTGGGGCAGCATATCCTCGGCGAGGACGTCCGGCTCGCGATCCGCCACCCCGCCGCTGCCGAGCGGTTGCTCAACCCCGAAGAGGGGACGCCGGGCGCGCCGATCCATCTCGTCGGGCTGGGGACGCGCGAGCAGCGCTGGGAAATGCGCGTCCGCGATGTCGAGAATCAGCGGATCGTCCATCTGAGCGACCGCACCGGCAGCTATGCCGCCGAGCGGATGCGCGTCGATTTCGTCGCCAACGCCAGCCACGAGCTGCGTACCCCGCTCGCCTCGCTGCTCGGCTATGTCGAGACGCTGCGCGAGGACGCCGGGGACGATGCCCCGACCCGCAACCGCTTCCTCAAGATCATGCACGACGAGGCGCGGCGGATGCAGCGGCTGATCGAGGACCTGATCTCGCTCAGCCGGATCGAGGCCGAGAAATATCGCGCGCCCGATCAGACCGTCGATCTCGCGGTGCTGATCGAGGAAGTTCGCGTCGAGCTCGCCTCGGAGGGCAAGCGCGCCGGCGATATCGTCGCCGAAATCGCCGAAGTGCCGCCGGTTCGCGGGGATAGGGTCCAGCTTTCGCAATTGCTGCACAATGTGATCGGCAACGCGATGAAATACGGGCGCGAATCCACGCCCGTCACGATCCGGCTGCGCCCGGGCAACGACGGCATGGTGCAATTGAGCGTCGCCGACGAGGGCGACGGCATCCCCGCCACCCATCTGCCGCGCCTCACCGAACGCTTCTACCGAGTCGATTCGGGCCGCAGCCGGTCGATCGGCGGCACCGGCCTCGGCCTCGCGATCGTCAAGCATGTGGTGGAACGGCATCGCGGCCGGCTCGATATCGCCAGCACCGTCGGCAAGGGCACCACCGTCACCATATTGCTCCCCATGCAGCGCACCGCCTGAAGATGACTGTCATAAAGCGGTAACGCGACTGCAAGAGAGGGCTTTCAGGCGGCGTCCGATTCTCACGCCCCGGGGAGACATCGCATTTTCGGCAGGGTGACGCTTCTTGCGGTTACGGCGCTCGCGCTATCCGCATGCGACAGCGACACCGCGCGCGAAATCCGCGTGGTCGGTTCCTCGACGGTATTCCCCTTCACCACGTCGGTCGCCGAGGCGTTCGTCAACGCCGGGAGCGGGCGCAAGCCGCCGGTGGTGGAATCGATCGGCAGCGGGCCGGGGATCAAGCGCTTCTGCGACGGGGTCGGCTGGGAATTCCCCGATGTGGCCAACGCATCGCGGCGGATCAAGAAATCCGAATACGCCTTGTGCGAGGAGAATGGGGTCGGCGAGATCATGGAGGTCCAGATCGGCGTCGACGGCGTCGCGCTGGCCGAGGCCAACAATGGCCCCAAGCTGCAACTCACCAAGCGCGACATCTATCGTGCGCTTGCCGCATATCCCGGCGGCCGGCCCAACACCGCGCGAAGCTGGCGCGACGTGAACCCGGCCCTCCCCGCCGTGCCGATCCGGGTGATGGGCCCGCCCGCGACCAGCGGCACCCGCGATGCGCTGGTGGAACTGATCCTCGCCCCCGGCTGCCTGGAGTCCGAGCCGGAAGCCAGGGCGCTCAAGGCCGCCGCCGATCAGGGCCCGTTCGAGACGCGCTGCAAGCGCATCCGCGACGACGGCCCCTACGTCGACAAGGGCGAGAACGATAACCTCATCGTCCAGGGCTTGGCGCAGAATCCCAATGCGATCGGGGTGTTCGGCTATTCCTACCTTGAAGAGAATATCGATCGGCTGCACGGCGTGCCGATCGAGGGCGTGGCGCCCACCTATGCCGCGATCGCCGACGGGCAGTATCCCGGCGCGCGGCCGCTGTATCTCTACGTGAAGAAGCGCCATCTGCGGGCGGTGCCGGGGCTGGGCGATTTTCTGACGCTCTACACGCGGATGTGGGAGCCGGGCGGCAAGCTCGTGAAGCGCGGACTGATCGCCGCGCCCGATGCGGTGCGCGCGCACGCCCGGGACGTGGTGGCGCGCGGGATTGCGATGACGCCCGAGGGGCTGCACTAGGATGGGCGCCGCTATCCTTCCAGTACGTGTGCCCCCGCGAAGGCGGGGGCCCAGAGTCACAAGCGGTGACCTGCGTAACTCTGGACCTCCGCCTTCGCGGGGGCACAAAGAGCGATGAGTCCCTTCGTCCTCCTCTTCCTGATCGCCGGCCTCGGGCTGATCGGCTGGCTGACGGCGCGCGCCCGCGCGGCGGAGTTCGTGCCGGGCAAGGCCAAACGGCTGCATTCGCTGCCCGCCCAGCACGGGTGGTACGTCGCGATGTGGACAGTGCTGCCGGCCCTGCTGTTCATCGCCGTGTGGAGCGGTGTCAGCCCCGGGCTGGTCAGGGAACGCGTGCTGCAAAGCCCCGCCGCCGCGCAGCTCCCCGCCTTCGATTTCGAGCGCGACGCCCTGCTCGCCGAAGCACGCCGCGTCGCGCGCGACCCGACCGCCAAAGCGTTCGATCCCGTAGCCGCCGATCTCGCCCCGGCGATGCGCGCGGCGCAATCCGAATATAGCTGGATGGGGACGCTGGTGGCGATCCTGCTGGCGTTCGCGGGCGGCGCCTTCGCCTACACCCGCGTCCGCGCCGGATTCCATGCGCGCTCGCATGTCGAGCGCGGGGTGATGGTGCTGCTGCTGGTCGCATCCTTGATCGCGATCCTGACCACGCTCGGCATCTTCCTGTCGCTGCTGTGGGAGTCGCTGCGCTTCTTCCAACAGGTGCCCATCTGGGATTTCCTGTTCGGCACCCACTGGAGCCCGCAGGTGATCGACGCCAAGGACCCCGGCGCGTCGCTCGGCGCGGTGCCTTTGTTCTGGGGCACCTTCTTCATCGGCGCGGTGATCGCGATGCTCGTCGCGATCCCGTTCGGGCTGATGAGCGCGATCTACCTCACCCAATATGCCGCCCCGCGCGTGCGGCGCTGGATGAAGCCGATCCTCGAGATCCTCGCGGGCGTGCCGACCGTGGTCTACGGCTATTTCGCCGCGCTGACGGTGGCGCCGGCGGTGCGCGATTTCGCGGTATGGTTCGGCTACACCTATGCCAGCTCCGAAAGCGCGCTGGCGGCGGGCCTCGTCATGGGGGTGATGATCATCCCGTTCGTCTCCTCGATGGCCGACGATTCGATCGCGGCGGTGCCGACGGCGATGCGCGACGGCAGCCTCGCGATGGGCGCGACCAAGAGCGAAACGATCGGCAAGGTGCTGATCCCGGCGGCGCTGCCCGGCGTGGTCGCGGGGGTGTTGCTTGCGGTCTCCAGAGCGATCGGCGAGACGATGATCGTGGTGATGGCCGCCAGCGGCGCCGCGACGATCACGCTCAATCCGTTCGAAAGCGCCACCACCGTCACCAAGCAGATCGTCGACCTGCTGACCGGCGAAACCGAGTTCGACAGCCCCAAGACACTGGCCGCCTTCGCGCTGGGACTGACGTTGTTCGTCATCACGCTGCTGCTCAACATCGTCGCGCTGCGCGTGGTAAAACGGTACCGCGAAGCCTATGAATAAGGGGCTCGGCCATGCCCCGACCGACTGGAAGTCGGCGGCGATGCAGAAGCGCATCCGGCGCCGTTATCGCGCCGAGCGGCGGTTCAAACTGTTCGGGCTGGCGGCGGTGGTGCTGTCGGCGGCGTTCCTGGCGTTCCTGCTGGTGACAATGGCGTGGAACGGCGCGCGCGGCTTCACCCGCGGTGAAGTCGCGCTGCCGCTCGATTTCCCGGCGATGGCGCTGCCGGTCGATCGCGCGCAGCTCGGGACGCCGGGCGCGGACCTCGCGCTGTCGGGCGCCGAGCTGGAGAACAGCGTGAAGGCCGCGGCGGTGGTGGCGTTCGGCCCGGGCGGCGAAACCTATATCTCCGATCACGCCTGGCTGAAGGTGCGCAACGCGATCAAGGCCGACCCAGCCATCCTCGAGCGCCGCGTGACGATCCGCGTGCCCGCTTCTACTGCGATCGACCAGGGCGAGAAGCCAGAGGATGCGGCGGCGGCGAACAAGCTCAGGGTGGCGGGCGTCCTCACGCGGGGCTTCAACATGGATTTCCTCACCGCGAGCAACTCGACCGATCCGATGGCGGCGGGCATCTGGGGCGCGCTCAAGGGATCGCTGCTGACGATGGCGATCACCTTCCTGATCGCCTTCCCGGTCGGCCTGTTCTCGGCGATCTACCTTGAGGAATATGCGCCGCGAAACCGCTGGACCGATTTGATCGAAGTCTCGATCAACAATCTCGCGGCGGTGCCCTCGATCATCTTCGGCCTGCTCGGGCTGGCGGTGTTCCTCGGCAGCTGGAGCCTGTTCGGCCACCAGTTCGGCCCGCTCTTCCCGCGTTCGGCGGCGCTGGTCGGCGGGCTCACACTCGCGCTGATGATCATGCCCGTCATCGTCATCGCCAGCCGCAACGCGATCAAGGCGGTCCCGCCCTCGATCCGCGACGCCGCTTTGGGGATCGGCGCGAGCCGGGTGCAGGTCGTCTTCCACCATGTCATCCCGCTGGCGATGCCCGGCATCCTCACCGGCACGATCATCGGCATGGCCCGCGCCTTGGGCGAGACCGCGCCGCTGCTGCTGATCGGCATGCGCGCCTTCATCGTGCAGCCACCCTCGGGCTTCACCGATCCCGCCACCGTTCTGCCGGTGCAGATCTTCCTGTGGTCCGACGAAGTCAGCCGCGGCTTCATCGAAAAGACCAGCGCCGCGATCATCGTGCTATTGGTGTTCCTGCTCGCGATGAACGGGCTCGCCATCTACCTCCGCAACAGATTCGAGACCCGCTGGTGACCGACGAAACGCACAAGATGACCGCGCGCGGCGTCAACGTCTTCTACGGGACGAACCAGGCGATCAAGGACGTGTCGATCGATATCGACATGGACAAGGTTACCGCGTTCATCGGCCCGTCGGGCTGCGGCAAATCGACCTTCCTGCGCACGCTCAACCGGATGAACGATGCCGTCCCCAGCGCGCGCGTCGAGGGCGAGATCACGCTCGACGGCGAGGACATTTATTCGGCGGCGATGGATGTAGTCCAGCTGCGCGCCCGCGTCGGCATGGTGTTCCAGAAGCCCAATCCCTTCCCCAAGTCGATCTACGAGAATGTCGCTTACGGCCCGCGCATCCACGGGCTTGCGGCGTCGCGGCCCGACATGGACACGATCGTCGAGCGCTCGCTGCGCCGCGCCGGCCTGTGGGACGAGGTCAAGGACCGGCTGAGCGACAGCGGCACCGCGCTCTCGGGCGGGCAGCAGCAGCGGCTGTGCATCGCGCGCGCCATCGCGGTCGATCCCGAAGTCATATTGATGGACGAGCCCTGCTCGGCGCTCGATCCGATCGCCACCGCCAAGATCGAGGAATTGATCCACGATCTGCGCGGCAAATACGCGATCGTCATCGTCACCCACAACATGCAGCAGGCGGCGCGCGTCAGCCACCGCACCGCGTTTTTCCACCTCGGCAGCCTCATCGAATATGGCGTGACCGACGAAATCTTCACCGCACCGCGCCAGGAGCGCACCAAGGACTATATCACCGGAAGGTACGGCTAATGGCCACGGGACACGAGCATACCGTCAAGGCATTCGACCAGGATATCGGGCAGTTGCGCGCGCTCATCAGCCAGATGGGCGGGCTCGCCGAGGAAGCGATTCACGACGCGATGAAGGCGCTGGCGCGCGGCGATCTCGCCCTCGCCGAGACGGTCCGCAAGAAGGACAAGGCGATCGACGCGATCGAAGCCGAAGTCGAGCGGCTCGCGGTGCGCGTGATCGCGCTGCGCGCGCCGATGGCCGACGATCTGCGCGAAGTGGTCGCCGCGCTTAAGATCGCCGCGGTGGTCGAGCGGATCGGCGATTATGCCAAGAATATCGCCAAGCGCGTGCCGATGATCCACGGCGAGGGGCCCGAGCGGATCGAGGCAGTGTCGCTGCTCCCCGCGATGGCGCAGATGGCGAGCGACATGGTCCATGACGTGCTCAACGCCTTCTCGGCGCGCGATGCCGCGGCGGCGGCGGATATCTGCAAGCGCGACACTGCGCTCGACGATTTCTACGACAGCATCTTCCGAACGCTCGTCACCTTCATGGTCGAGAATCCCCGCACGATCAGCCAGGTCGCGCACCTGTTGTTCGTCGCCAAGAATATCGAACGGATCGGCGATCACGCGACCAACGTGGCCGAGATGGTCTATTTTGCAGCAACCGGCGGCACCCTTGCCGACCGCGAAACCGATACGGAGGTCAACTGACATGGCACGCGCACGCATGCTGCTGGTCGAGGACGACGCCGCGCTGGCGGAACTGGTGACCTATCACTTCAAACGCGAGGACTTCGACGTCAAGCACACGCCCGACGGCGAGGAAGCCCTGCTGCTCGCCAAGGAAGCGACGCCCGACATCGTATTGCTCGACTGGATGGTCGAGGGGATTTCGGGGATCGAGGTTTGCCGCCGTCTGCGCCGCATGCCTGAGACCGCGAACATCCCGATCATCATGCTAACCGCGCGCGGCGAGGAAGAGGATCGCGTCCGCGGGCTGGAGACCGGCGCCGACGATTACGTCACCAAGCCCTTTTCCCCGCGCGAATTGGTCGCCCGCGTCGGCGCGGTACTGCGCCGGGTGCGGCCCGGGCTGGCGGGCGAAGCGCTCAGCTATGCCGACATCGAGATGGACACGGTGGGGCACAAGGTGCGCCGCGGCGGCGAAGTCGTGCCGCTGGGGCCGACCGAGTTCCGCCTGCTCAAGCATTTCCTCGAGCATCCCGGCTGGGTGTTCTCGCGCGAGCGCCTGCTCGACGCGGTATGGGGGCATGACAGCGACATCGAGAGCCGCACCGTCGACGTTCATATCCGCCGCCTGCGCAAGGCGATCAACGCCGGCGACAAGACGGACATCATCCGTACCGTGCGCTCCGCCGGCTACGCGCTGGACAGTGGGGGATGATCGCGAGTGCCGGAACCACAAATTCTTGATTTCAGGAAGAATTCTTGTCTACAACCTGGCGTCTGCATATGTTTCGCACGGAGAGGTTGATGATAAGAATTCTCGCTCTTGCAGCACTCGCCGCTTCCACCCCGCTTTTGGCGCAGGACGCACCCCCGATTAAACCCGATTCGTCCGTCAAACCTGTTGTAAAAGCGGACGCGGTGCCTTCGGATACTTCGACCAAGCCGTCGGATTGCCTGCGCCATCCGGAAGATCTGGCCACGCCATACGCGCATAAGACGCCGATACCCGATCCGTCGGCGACCGTGGTAGGAACGGATCTTGTCACCAAGGATGTCCGTACAACCGGGTTCACGCCGCCGGCGCCCCGCGTGCCCGGGTCCGCGAATCCTTGCCCGGACCCCGGCAACTAGAAAAGGTTTAGCGGCGCGGGAGGGGGGCGAGGCGCACGTCATCCCCAGGGGCGTTCTGCCCGATTTGCACGTGCTCCCGGAACCCAACCGCCCCCCTCCGGCGTTGCGCCCCCGAGCGTTCGAAACGTTCGCGTAACCTGGAGAGAATCGATGAAGCTGATAGCCCTGGCGGCGGCACTTGCCCTGAGCGGCACCGCAATGGCGCAAGAAGCGCCCGCGACGACCGAGACCCAGACCGCTCCGATGCCCGCAACCGCGGAGCAGCCGACCACGACGGTGACCACCACCACCGACGCCACCGGCACGCCGACCAGCACCACGGTCGATGTCGCCTCGCCCGGCAACTACACCGCTCCGCCCCCGCCCGATCCCGCCGCCAGCTACGGCTGGTGCTCGCGCACCGTCACCGATCATTGCAAGCAGCGCCGCGACCCGAAGTAGGCTGGTGCACCCAAACCAAGCGGCCTAGGAAGCGCTCCTGAAATTCGCAGGAGCGCTTCCATGACCATTTCCTTCAAAGACCGCGTCGCCATCGTCACCGGCGCCGGCGGCGGCCTTGGCCGTGCCTATGCGCTCGAGCTGGCAAAGCGCGGCGCCAAGGTGGTGGTCAACGATCTCGGCGCCACCCGCGACGGCTCTGGCCATTCGGACGCCGCGCTCGCGGTGGTCAAGGAGATCGAGGCGCTCGGCGGCGAGGCCATGTCGAACGGCGGCAGCGTCACCGAATACGACCAGATGGTCGCAATGGTCGCCGCCGCCAAGGAGCGCTGGGGCCGGATCGACATCCTCATCAACAATGCTGGCGTGCTGCGCGACAAGAGCTTCGCCAAGATGGAGCCGGCCGACTTCGAATTCGTCGTCAACGTACACTTGATCGGCTCGGCCAATTGCACCAAGGCGGTGTGGGAAACGATGCGCGAGCAAGCCTATGGCCGCATCCTGATGACCGCATCCTCGACCGGCCTCTACGGCAATTTCGGCCAGGCCAATTACGGCGCGGCCAAATTGGGCCTCGCCGGCCTGACCAAGACGCTCCACCTCGAAGGCGCCAAGTTCAACATCAAGGTCAACACGCTGGCGCCGGTGGCCGGCACCCGCATGACCGAGGACATCTTCCCCGAAGCCGCGTTCAAGCTGTTCGCGCCCGAGAATGTCGCCCCCGCCGCGATCTACCTCGTCTCCGAGGACGCCCCGACCAACGCCATCGTCGGCGCGGGCGCGGGAGTGTTCCAGACCGCTTATGTCACCCTCACCCCGGGCGTACGCCTCACCGGCGACGAACTGACCGCCGAGGGCGTCGCGGCGCACTGGGCCGAGATCACCGACCGCACCGGCGAGATCGTGCCGAACTCGGGCGCCGAGCAGAGCATGCTGATCATGGGCAAGCTGCAGGGCTGACCGCATAGTTCCGACCGTTAGGCGATCCTCTCCCCTCCCTGGAAGGGAGGGGAGGATGTTTGACCAGAGGGGAGGATGTTTGAACGCCGTTGCGAATCAATCCCTTGTCCGCTTCCGAACACCGTATTGCTACGCTAATACACCTATGCTATATCGCCCCCAACAGGAGGAGGATTGACCATGTATAGCGAAAGCGACCTGGCGCAGGCGGTGGAGGCGGGAGTGCTCTCCCCGCAAGCCGTGGAGGCGTTCCGCAATCACGTTGCGGCACGCAGCGCCACCAATTCGGCGGACGAGGAGCATTTCCGGCTGCTGACCGGATTCAACGACATTTTCGTCGCGATCGCGACGATGCTGATCCTCGTCGCGGTCGGCTGGATCGGCTCGTACATCGCCGGCACGATCATGTTCGCGAACCATGCCGGGCCGGTCGAAGTCGGCGTCACCGCCGCCGCCGGGGGCTTCACGGTTGCGGTGACCAGCTGGCTGCTCGCCGAATATTTCACCCGTCAGCGCCGCATGGCGCTTCCCTCGATCCTGCTGCTGCTCGGCTTCACCGGCGGCATGCTGGTCGGCTTTTCGGGCATCTTCGGCGCCAACGTACCGTGGCTCGCCGAGCAGATCAACGCGACCACCAGCGTCCAGCACGAGCGGCTGATCGGCGGCGTTGTCGCCATCGTCGGCGTGCTAACCGCGATCGCGACCTGGGTGCACTGGAAGCGCTTCATGGTGCCGGTCACCGTCGCGGTGGGCGCAGTCACCGCGGTGGGCATCGCCATCGGCCTGATCATGGCGTTCGTTCCCGATGCGCGCGACTGGACCAACCCGATCGTGCTGACCGCCGGCCTGATCGTCTTCGCCGTGGCGATGGCATGGGACATGAGCGACCTCGAGCGCCGTACGCGCCGCTCCGACGTCGCTTTCTGGCTCCATCTCGCCGCCGCGCCGCTGATCGCGCATCCGGTGTTCCACATGCTCGGCGTGTTCGATGGCGACATCAGCGTGCCGATGGCGGCGCTGGTGCTGGCGCTCTACGTCGGCTTCGCGATGGTGGCGCTGGCGGTCGATCGCCGCGCGTTGCTGGTCTCGAGCCTCGTCTATGTGCTGTGGGCGATGTATGCCCTGTTCCAGTCGACCGGCGCGGTCGAGCTGAGCGCCGCACTCACGGGCCTGGTGATCGGCTCGGCGCTGCTGCTGCTCTCGGCCTTCTGGCAGCCGGTGCGCCGCGGCGTTGTCGGCCTGCTCGGCGGACTGAGCGACAATCTGCCGCCAACCTATCAGCCCGTGACCGCCTGACGGCCACGGCCCGAACAAACGAAGGGCCCGGGGAGGAACTCCCGGGCCCTTTTGTTTGCACCGGCTTCAGGCGCCGAATGCGCCGTCGATCGTGTGCATCGCCCCGGTCACGAAGCCGGCTTCGGGCCCCGCCAGCCAGGCGACCATCCCGGCGACTTCCTCGGGCCGTCCATGCCGCTTGATCGCCATGAAGCTGTGCATCAGATCCTTGTTCGGCCCGTCCGCCGGATTCGCGTCGGTGTCGATCGGGCCGGGCTGCACCACGTTGATCGTGATCCCGCGCGGCCCGAAATCGCGCGCCAGCCCGCGCGCCATTCCCTGCAGCGCGGACTTGCTGAGCGCGTAGGCCGCCATCCCGGGAAGCGGCATCCGATCGCCGTTCACCGATCCGATCACGATGATGCGCCCGCCGTCCGGCATGTGCCGCGCGGCTTCGACCGAGGCGTGATAGGGAGCGTGGACGTTGACGCGGAACAGCCGGTCGATCGCGTCCGGATCCTGATCGCGCGCATCGCCGTACAGCGCGAACCCGGCATTGATCACCAGCACGTCCAGCGGCCCGCTGTCGCGCACCCGAGCGATTACGGCGTCGCGATCGGCGCTGTCGGTCAGCACCGCGCTGCTGCCCGTCTCGGCCGCGAGCTGCTCCGCCGCTTCGCGCGATCCGGCGAAAGTGAAGGTGACGCGCGCTCCCTCGTCCGCAAGGCGCTTTACGATTGCCGCTCCGATCCCGCGGCTGCCGCCGAGCACCAGAACATTCTTTCCTTGAAACACGGCCATCCGGCCCTCCTTGAGTTTTATGTAGGAGCCGCTACATAATAGCGGGAAAGGCCGGTTCAAGGTATTTTGTAATGGATACTACAGATAAAGCACGCCCCCGCGGCCGGCCCCGCCGCTTCGAACCCGACGCCGCGGTCGCCACCGCGCAACAACTCTTCCATGCGCGCGGCTATGACGCGGTCAGCGTCGCCGACATCACCGATGCGCTGGGCATCAATCCGCCCAGTTTCTACGCCGCTTTCGGCAACAAGGCCGCCCTCTACGCGCGCGTCCTCGATCGCTGGGCGGAAACCGGCGCGGTCCCCATCGCGGAGATCCTGCGTCCCGACCGCCCCGTAGCCGAAGCGTTATCGGCGGTGCTGGAGGAGGCCGCGCGCCGCTATGCCGCCGATCCCGCCGCCACCGGCTGTCTGGTGCTGGAGGGGACGCGCTGCCACGATCGCGAGGCGCGCGCGGCCGCCCTTGCTTTCAATCGCGATGCGGAGCGCGTGATCCGGGACTATATTGCCGTGCGCCACCCCGAGGAGGCCGAGCGCGTCGCCGATTTCGTCAGCACCGCCATGTCGGGCCTGTCCGCGAAGGCGCGCAATGGGCACGGCCTGGACCAGCTCCTCGCTACCGCCCGCCTGGCCGGCCTGGCGCTCGTCCAGGCCCTTCCCGATCGTTAGTCGCCGACCAATTTCATCAACCGCCGCTCGATCGGCGCGAGCACCGGGCCAAGCTCGTGGCCGCGCTTGAGGATCGCGCCGCCCTCCCCCACCAGCGCCCACATGCCCTGGCGGTTGCGCAGCGCCGGGCGTTTCTCGATGCGATACTCGGGGCGCTCGGCGGCGCGGCGGAAGGCGGCGAAGACCGCGGCGTCGGCGTCGAGCTGGATCGCATAATCGCGCCAATGCCCGGCGGCGACCATCCGGCCGTAAAGATCGAGGATGCGCGTCAGCTCGGCGCGGTCATAGCCGACCTGCGTGGGCCGGCCGGCGGGGAACGGGGTTACCGTCCCCATCTAGCCGTCCCTTGCGGACGCATTGCCGGTGCGAAAAGCCGGCGCCCACTTTTTCGCGCAATGCTGGGGCACCTCAAGCGGAATCGCGGTGCCCCTCGCGCTCGGCCATCACCGCGTCGAGCTGCTTGCGCAGCGTCTCGAGCTCACAGCGCAATATTTCCAGTTTCTGGGTCGAGGGATCGAACATCTGGCTGCACGGGGTGCCATAGGGCACAAAGCCGCCCTTCTGCATTTCGCCCGCCTCCATCAGCACCGGACGCGCCGGGATGCCGACCATTACCGCGCCCTCGGGCACGTCCTTGGTCACCACCGCATTGGCGCCGATCCGCGAGCGACGTCCGACGGTGATCGGCCCGAGCACCTGCGCGCCGGATCCGATGATCGCGCCGTCGAGCACGGTCGGGTGGCGCTTGCCGGTGATGCCGCTGTCGGGATTGGTGCCGCCCAGCGTCACGCACTGGTAGATCGTCACGTCGTCGCCGATCTCGGCGGTCTCGCCGATCACGGTGAAGCCATGATCGATGAAGAAGTTGCGCCCGATCTTCGCGCCCGGATGGATGTCGATCGCCGTCGCCCAGCGCGACCAGTGATTGACGAAGCGCGCGGCGAAGAACCAGCCGTTGCGGTAGAGGCGATGCGCGATGCGGTGATACCCGACCGCCCACACGCCCGGATACAGCAGCACTTCCATGCGGGATCGCGGCGCGGGATCGCGCGCCTTGATCGAATCGAGATATGCGATGAGTCGCTGGAACATGGCCGGGCCCCTTTATCGGGTGCCCACATAATAGCTCTCTCGCCCGATTTCCAGAACACCCAAGCGGAAGCTTGTCCCGTCTAAACACGATGTATCTTGTGGGAATTGGCGGGGCGCGCCATTTCCAGCAGTTCCGGCCGGACGAAAAGGGTATTCATGATCTTCGGTATCGACCCAATTACGATCCTGCCCTTCATCCTCGTCGGCTTTGCCGCGCAGATGGTGGATGGCGCGCTGGGCATGGCGTTCGGCGTCATATCGAACACGTTGCTGATGAGCCTGGGTGTGCCGCCGAGCGCGGCGTCGGCCAGCGTCCACGCCGTCGAGACCTTCACCACCGCGGCTTCGGGCGCGAGCCACATCTTCCACCGCAACGTCGACTGGAAGCTGTTCCGGCGGCTGGTAATCCCCGGCATGATCGGCGGCGCGCTCGGCGCCTATCTGCTGAGCAATCTCGATGCCGGAACGGCCAAGCCTTTCGTGATGGCCTATCTCGCCGGCATCGGCCTGTATCTGCTGTACCGCGCGTGGCGCGGGCGGGTCGAGCCGCGCGAGCCCAGAATCATCGAGCCGCTGGGCCTCGCCGGCGGCTTCCTCGACGCGGCAGGTGGCGGCGGCTGGGGGCCGGTGGTGACCAGCAATTTGCTGGTCCAGGGCGCTTCGCCCCGCACCACGATCGGCACGGTCAACACCAGCGAATTCTTCCTGACCGCGACGATTTCGGCGACCTTCATCTGGCAGATGGGCTTTGCGGCATTCACCTTCCAGACCCTGGGTATATTGATCGGCGGCCTGCTCGCCGCCCCGTTCGGCGCGATCCTCGCCAAGCGCGTGCCCGCGCGGCTGCTGATGGCAATGGTCGGCGTGCTGCTGACGGTGACCAGCGCCTATACGATCTACATGGCGGTAAAATAACCCATCCGGGGGGTCTGCGGCACCGCGCGGTGCGCTAGGGATCGCGCACAGGAGAACGCGCGATGTTGGCACTCGGATTGGTTTTGGCGGCGGCATGCCCGGTCGAACAGGCGACCTACACGCTGCGCGGCGCGCCCGGGGTGACCGCGGGCTTCGCGAAGCAGCGCTACCAGATCAACTACGCCAGCGATCTGTTCTTCTGGGTCAAAACGCCCGACGAGGGCGGTCGCACCTGGTGGTTTTCGATGAATTCGCCCAACGGCTATGGCGGCGTCTTCCTCTCGCCCGATGTCGACGCGACCACGATCAAGGAGGAAGACCGCGAAGCCGAGCAGCCGGCCACGCCCCGGGAACCCATCGAATTCGATCTGGACACATTCGACGCCGCATACGGCCACCTCGACAATCCGCCGCAGGCCGGTGACGCCGCCCCCGCGCACCTCTTCGCGCGCGGACTGGGCCCATTGCTGTGGTACAACCCCGTGGGCGCGGCGAACGGCGACAAGAGCGCGAAATCGGCCTCGGTCCCGATCGCGATGTACGACCTGACCGGCTGCACCGCGACGTAGCGACGTCAGCGGTGCGCGGTGAACCTGCCGTCCGGAAACGCGATCCTGCCCAGCTTCGCGGCATAGGCACGCGCGAGCCCCTCGTGCGCGACCCGCGCTTCGACGCTATGCGCGGCCTTGGCGCGCATCAGCGAGACCTGCTCGCGCATCAGAAAGTAATTGATGTCCATGACGCAACTCCCGTTGGGAGCGGGGGCTATCCCCCATCGCCGGGTGCTCGGATCGACTCCGGCGATTGCGATCACTTTAGCAGCTTCCACGCGGCATTGCACGCGGCGGCGTGCGGTTCGGGCGCGGCTTTGCACCCGCCTGGCGCGTCTTCAGGCCGCAATCTCGCCCGTGGCGATCAGCGCAAGGAAATGCGCTTCGATCGGCTTCGACGCACGCGAGAGCAAACGGCGGACCTGCATATCATAGGCATCGACCGGCTCGTTCGCGCGGCGATGGACCATCGACCAGCCGCCGAATTCTCGCGCTTCGATTTGCCGATCCTGCAAAAGGACCATGTTTTCATGGCGCAAGTCCCGTTCGATCCGCGCCAAAGTGCCGGCGACGCTCTCCTCCGGCCCTTCGAAAACCTGGAGGAAGTGTCTGCCGTCGGACCACAAAAGGCCGCTGATCCCGTCCACGGCGTTGTTATGGCGCGACTGGTTGAGAATGCCCGACAGGTCGGCCCCATCGCCCGGGATGGTGCTCGTGCTCACGTAAAGTATCTGCCGCATCGCCGATCACTAGCCGAAACGAAGCGGTCACGCACACTCATGGATCAAGCGCCAGGCTGCGCCCTACCGCCTCGGCGATCTTGATGCCGTCCACCCCCGCCGAGAGGATGCCCCCGGCATAGCCCGCGCCCTCGCCCGCGGGGAACAGACCGATGGTGTTGACGCTCTGGAAATCCGCGCCGCGCGTGATGCGGATCGGCGAGGAGGTGCGCGTCTCCACCCCGGTCATCACCACGTCCGGATGGTCGTAGCCGGGGATCTGCTTGCCGAACACCGGGATCGCCTCGCGCATCGCCTCGATCGCGAAATCGGGCAGGCACACCGACAGATCGGTAGGGGTCACGCCGGGGCGATAGGAAGGCACCACCGATCCAAGCGCGGTAGAGGCTTGCCCGGCGAGAAAATCGCCGACGCGCTGCGCGGGCGCGCGGTAACTCGATCCGCCCGCGACGAACGCCAGCGATTCCCAGTGCCGCTGGAAGGCGATTCCGGCCAGCGGATCGCCGGGATAGTCGCGCGCCGGATCGATCGCGACGACGAAGCCCGAATTGGCGTTGCGCTCGTTGCGCGAATATTGGCTCATGCCGTTGGTGGCAACGCGCCCCTCCTCCGAGGTCGCGGCGACCACGGTGCCGCCCGGGCACATGCAGAAGCTGTAGACCGTCCGCCCGTTCTTGCAGTGGTGCGAGATATGATATTCGGCCGCGCCGAGAATCTCGTTACCCGCATCCGCCCCGAAGCGCGCCTTGTCGATCCAGCTTTGCGGATGCTCGATGCGCACCCCGATGGAGAAGGGCTTGGCCTCGATAAACACGCCGCGCCGATGGAGCATTTCGAACGTATCGCGTGCGCTATGCCCCAACGCGAGGACGACATGATCGGCCTCGATATATTCGCCGGTATGGATATGCACCCCGCGCACCCGCCGCTCGCCGCTCGCATCCGTGACCACATCCACATCGTCGACACGGTGCTGCCAACGATACTCGCCCCCCAGCCCCTCGATCGTCTCGCGCAGGCTCTCGACCATCGTCACCAGCCGGAAGGTGCCGATATGCGGATGCGCCTCGGTCAGGATCTCGGGAGGGGCGCCGGCCTTGACGAACTCGGTCAGCACTTTGCGGTCGAGGTGGCGGTCGTCCTTGATCCGGCTGTAGAGCTTGCCGTCGGAAAAGGTCCCCGCCCCGCCCTCGCCGAACTGGACGTTCGACTCGGGGTCGAGCACCGATTTGCGCCACAGCCCCCAGGTATCCTTGGTCCGCTCGCGCACCATTTTGCCGCGATCGAGAATGATCGGCCGGAACCCCATCTGCGCAAGGATCAGCCCGGCGAACAGCCCGCAAGGGCCCGCGCCGACGACGATCGGGCGCAGGCGCTGGTTCCCGGGCGCCTTGGCGACGAACTTGTACCGCGTGTCGGGCGTGCGCTGGACATTGCGGTCGTTCCTGAACTTGGCGAGGATCGCGTCCTCGTTTTTCAAATTCACGTCGACCGAATAGATCAGAAGGATATCGCTTTTGTCGCGCGCGTCATGCGCACGCCGGGCAATGGTGTACTTTACCAGGTCGCGCGGCGTGATCCGCAACCGCTTGCGGATCGCGGCGGCGAGTTCTTCCTCGGCGTGATGGAGCGGGAGCTTGAGTTCGCTGATGCGGAGCATGGCGGGGCTTTAGCGGGGGAGTGCGCGGTTCGCGACCCTCTTAAGCCCCTCCCCTTCAGGGGAGGGGTTGGGGGTGGGGCCTATCCGCAGGCGAGGTGCTTGAGGCACTGCCCCACCCCAACCCCTCCCCTGAAGGGGAGGGGCTAAGAAGGATCACGCCACCGCCCCATGCACCGCAGCCGCAGCCTGGATCACCGCCCCGAACCGCACCGAATCCTGGATCACCTGCGCCGGAACCGCATGCTGCTTCAGCACCTTCTCATGCGAATCGATGCACATGCCGCAGCCGTTCATCGCGCTGACCGCAAGGCTGAACAGCTCGAAATCGGCCTTGTCGATGCCGGGCTGGCCGATCGCGTTCATCCGCAGCCGCGCCGGCATGTTCAGATATTCCTTGTTCCCGGCCAAATGCGTGAAGCGATAATATACGTTATTCATCGCCATCACCGCCGCCGCCGAACGCGCCGCATTGGCCGCCTCGGGCGAGAGCTTGCCTTCGACCTCGGCTTCCGCCGCATCGACGATCGGCTTGTATCCGGTGCCGTGCGCACAGGCGAGCAACAGGCCGTATTTGCGCTGGTCGCCCAGCGTCTGGTCGTTGAGCAGCGAACTCACGTTCAGGCGGATATCCTTGGCGAAATCGGGGAGCGCTTCGGCAAAGGTTTTAAGCGACATTGGGGTCTCCGAAAGAATCGGCCCGCCATTCGGGGCGGAATGGCGGGCCGTGGTGGACGCGCGGAGGGGTGGCCGCGCGCCTAGGGTGGGTGTTACGCCGCGACGGGGCGCAGGACTTCCTCGCCCTTGTTCCAGTTGCACGGGCAAAGCTCGTCCGACTGGAGCGCGTCGAGCACGCGCAGCGTCTCCTGCGGGTTGCGGCCGACGTTGAGGCCGTTGACCTGGACCGCCTGGATCACGTTATCGGGATCGACGGTGAAGGTGGCGCGATACGCGACCTGCGCATCGGCATCGACGATGCCGAGCGCGTTCGCCAGCGCCTTGCCGTTATCGGCCAGCCACGGGAAATCGGCGGCGGCGAGATCGGGGTCGGACTTGCGCCACGCGAAGTGGACATGGCTGGTGTCGGTCGACGCGCCGATCAGCACGGCGTCGCGATCCGCGAAATCGCTCTCGAGGCCGGCATAGCCGACGATCTCGGTCGGGCAGACGAAGGTAAAGTCCTTCGGCCAGTAGAACACGATCTTCCACTTGCCCGGATAGGCGGTGGTCACGTCGAGCGTCTCGCCGCCGGGAAGCGCATCGACGCCCTGCTGGACGGGAACGGTAATGCTCGGAAACTTGTCGCCAACGGTCAGCATGGGGAGATATCCTTCGAATGATGCGGTGCAGCGCGATTGTCTGCTGCACTGCGATATAGGGCGGCGGACTGAACGTGCCAACCGCTTATTCCCTAGTCACTGATCGATTTTAGCGATAAGTGCGCGATACGATGACTACCTATCTTCCAACGCTGAAGCAGCTCCAATATCTGGTCGCGTTGCGCGATTCGGGGCATTTCGGGCGCGCGGCGGAGGCCTGCTTCGTCACCCAGTCGACGCTCTCCGCCGGCATCCGCGAGCTCGAGACGCTGATCGGCGTCGTGCTGGTCGAGCGCACCCGCCGCGTGGTCCGCTTCACGCCGCTGGGCGAGCGCGTCGCGGACAAGGCGCGGCGGGTGCTGCGCGAGGCCGACGAGCTTGGCGATATGGCCCGCGCCGCCGGGCGGCCGCTGTCGGGCGAGATGCGGATGAGCGTGATTCCGACGATCGCCCCCTTCCTGCTGCCGCGCATCCTGCCGCGTCTGCGCACCGAATACCCCGACCTCAAGCTCTATCTGCGCGAGGAGACCAGCGGGCAGGCATGCGAGGCGCTCAACAATGGCCGCTCCGATTGCGTGCTGCTCGCGCTGCCCTTCGGCTGCGGCGATGTCGAGGCCGAAGCGCTGTTCGACGACGCGCTCTATGTCGCCTTCCCCGAGGGCGAGATGGACCCCGGCCCGACCATCCGCCCCGACAAGATCGACGCCACCCGCCTGCTGATGCTCGAGGACGGCCATTGCCTGAAGGATCACGCGCTCGCCGCGTGCAACCGCCCCGAACTCCGCGCCGAGGCGACGATGCTGGGCACATCGCTCCACACGATGGTGCAGATGGTCGACAACGGCCTGGGGGTAACGATGCTGCCGCAAATGGCGATCGACGCCGGCATCTTGGAGCACACCCGCGTCACCGCGCGCCCGCTGGATGCGGACAATGCCTCGCGCAAGATCGCATTGGTGTGGCGGCGGGCGAGCCCGCGCGAACGCGACTTCAGGCTGCTGGCGGGCGTGCTGGCGGCTTCGCGCTAGCTCCAGCGGCTCGCGGCTGCGTCATCGCTCGCCTTCGCCTCGACCCAGTCCGCATTCTCCCCCCGCCGCTCGCGCTTCCAGAACGGCGCGTCGGTCTTCAGGCGGTCGATCAAATAGGCGCAGGCCTCCAGCGCTTCCTTGCGGTGCGCGGCGGCGGTGGCGATGAAGACGATGCGATCGCCCGGCACCATCGCGCCGATCCGGTGGACCACCGTAACCGCCAGCAGGCCCCAGCGCACGAACGCCTCCTCCGCCAGCCCGATCAGCGCGGCTTCGGTCATGCCGGGGTAATGCTCGAGCATCAATTCGGTCACGCCGTCGTCGCCGCGGACGCTGCCGATGAAGCTGGCGATGCCCCCCGCGCCCTTTGCCTCGACCCCGGCGAGCTCGGCGCCGACGTCGATCGGCGCGGGCTGGACCGATACGTTGATCATCCGCCCGTCACCGGGGGAAACAGCGCGACTTCCTTCGCGTCGCCCAGCAGCGCATCCAAAGCCACGAAGCGCTGGTCGATCGCGGCGCGCAGGCGGGCAGGTTCGCGGAAGGCCTCGGCATGGCCGGGACTGCGCTCGCCCAGCCAGGCGATCAGGTCCGCCACGTTGCGGACGGCTTCCGGGGGCTCGACGCTCTCCTGCCCCGTCCCGATGCGCTCGCGCACCCAGGCGAAGTACAGGATCTGCATCACGTGTCCATGTGCTTGAGGCCGACGCGCAGATAATCCCAGCCGGTGATCACGGTCAGCACCGCCGCGCCCCACAGCGCAACCAGCGCCGCGCTCTGCAGCATCGGCCATTCGGGCAATGCCTGCGCCAGGATCAGCCCACCCAGCGAGATCAATTGGAGCGTGGTCTTCCACTTCGCCAGCTGCGACACCGGCACCGAAACCTGGATGCCGCCCAGGAACTCGCGGAGCCCAGAAACCGCGATCTCGCGCACCAGGATCACCAGGGCGGCGATCAGATGCCAATCGGCGATCACATGCTTGCCCGCCAGCATCAGGATCACCGCGGCGATCATGATCTTGTCGGCGATCGGATCGAGGAACACGCCGAGCTTCGAGACCGTCCCCTGCGCGCGGGCGAGATAGCCGTCGAAATAATCGGTGACGCCCATCAGGCAGTAGAGCGCGAAGGCGATCCCGTATCCCGCGGCCCAGCTCGGCCACCACAGGAAGCCGGCGAGCAGCGGGACCATGATGATCCGCGACAGCGTGAGAATGTTTGGGAGCGTCAGCATATGAGTCCCTTAGCACTCCCCTCCCGCTTGCGGGAGGGGCTTGGGGGAGGGGCCGCAAAATTCATGTCTATCGGCTGCGGATACGCCCTCCCCTAACCCCTCCCGCAAGCGGGACGGGGAATCTAACGCATTGTCGGGCAACCCCGCGCTCGGCTATGCGGTGCCTCTTTTGGAATATCGGGGGCGCTGAAACACCGCATGACTACCGCGATCGGCTTGCTCTCCAAGCGCCGCTTCCTGCCCCTGTTCGTCACGCAGTTCCTGGGCGCCTTCAACGATAATCTGTTCAAGAACGCGATGGTGTTCTTCGCGACCTACCAGATCTTCAACTCGGTCGAGGACGAGACTCGCTTCAGCGCGATCGCCACCGGCCTGTTCATCCTCCCCTTCTTCCTCTTCTCCGCCCTCGCCGGCCAGCTCGCCGACAGCTACGACAAGGCGAAGATCATGCGGATCATCAAGCTGTGCGAGATCGGCATCATGCTGGTCGGCGCCGCGGGGATCATGATGGGCAGCATCGCGCTGATGCTCACCGCTTTGGTCGGCATGGGCATCCATTCGACCTTTTTCGGCCCGATCAAATACGCGATCATCCCGCAGCACATGGCCGAGGACGAAGTGCTCGGCGGCACCGGGCTGGTCGAGGCGGGCACCTATATCGCGATCCTCGGCGGCACCATCGCCGGCGGGCTGATCGACTATCGCGTATCGGCGGCCGCGGTGATCTGCGTCGCGGTGATCGGCTGGCTGGCGTCGCGCAACATCCCGCCCGCGCCGCCGGTGACCAAGCTCAAGATCGACTGGAACGTCTTTCGCTCGTCCTACCGGCTGATCGCAGCCACGATGCACATCAAGCGCCTCTATCTGGCAATCATATCGATCAGCGTGTTCTGGACGATCGCCGCGGTGCTGGGCGTGCTGTTCCCGCCGCTGGTGAAGAACATCTTCCATGCGCAAAAGGACGTCGCCAGCGTGTTCCTGGCGATCTTCTCGGTCGGGATCGCGATCGGATCGGTGATCATCAACGCGCTGCTGAAGGGCAAGGTATCCGCGCGCTATTCGCCGATCTCGGTGCTGGTGATGGCGGCGTTCGTGCTCGATTTCTATCTCACCGCGCGCGGCTGGGGCGGCGCACCGGACGACTCTCTGGTCAAGACGATCGATTTCATCGCGATGCCGGGCGCGTGGCGCATCTTCTTCGATCTGGGGATGATCGCGATCACCGGCGGCATGTTCGTGGTGCCGCTCTATGCCTTCCTCACCACCACGGTCGACAAGTCGCAGACCTCGCGCACGGTGGCTGCGAACAACATCGTCAATTCGATTTTCATGGTCGGCGGATCGGTGGGCATATTGGGCGTCACGCTGCTCGGCGTCGGCGTCGACGATGCGATCCTGGTGGTGCTGGTCTTGTGCCTGCTCTCCGCGGTGGCCGCTTGGCACCTTTACCGCGCGGGCGACGTGCCGCGCAGCGGCACGAGCGGGGGCTTGGAGGGCTAAGGCCCGCTCAGGCGATGAAGGTGTAGAAGCAGACGAAAAAGGCGGTGAAGCTGAGGAAGAACAGCTTCAGATCCGCATCGTCGCGGCGCTTGCGTTCGAGCGCGCGGGCAATCCGGACGTGGCGGCGGATCGGGTGAGGCCGCGGGCTTTCCGCGAAGGCGTATCGGCTTTGCATAGGCGGAGTTAACGCCTTGTTTACGATTTCCGCCAGCGCGCGCGATGGTTAAGGAAGTCCTGTCGCGGGACGCCCCTCGGTTAAGCAAAATCGTTACTTTTCTTATCCCTTTTCCTCCCCTTGCTCGAACAGCGAGGGTGGAATGGCCGATTACCGCTTCGGCGCAGCCCCGGTCGAGTTCCGCACCTTCAGCTCGTGCCGAAGCGTCTTGTGCCGCTCGCGCGTGTCGCCGCCAAGCAGCAGATCGGCCGCCGCAGTCGCCATGTCGGCCACCGGCTGGTGCACCGTGGTGAGCATCGGCCAGACCGCGCGGGCAAGATCGGTATCGTCGAAACCGGCGATCGACAGTTCGCCCGGCACATCCACGCCCGCCTCATGCGCCCCCGCCAGCGCACCTGCCGCCATTTCGTCATTGCCCGCGAAGATCGCCGTCGGCCGCACCTCCAGCGCCAGCAATTTGTTGGCCGCCTCGAGCCCCGAGGTGAAGGTGTAATTGCCAGCGACCACCAACTCCGGATCGAACGCGACCCCCGCCGCCTCCAGCGCCGCGCGATACCCGGCGAAACGGTCGCTCGACGACGCGTGGGTCTGTGGCCCCTGGATGAAGGCGATGCGGCGGTGTTTCTCGCCGAGCAGATAATCGGTCAGCTCGCGCGCGGCGGCGACGTCGTCCATCGACGCGCTGAGCCCCGCGTCGCGCCGGTCGCCGGGAGCGATCCGCACATACGGAATGTTGCGGCCCTCGAGCGCGTCGAGCAGATCGAGCCGGTCGGTCACCGGCGGCGAAATGATCAGCCCGTCGAGATGCGCCTCGTCGACCAAAGCCATCACGCTCGCGACGAAATCGCTCGCGGCAATGTCGCATGGCTGATGCAACAGCCGATAGCCGTGGCGCACGCAAGCGGACTGGGCGCCTGCCTGGACGTGATAGACGTAATAGGGGCTGGGATTGTCGTAGAGCAGAGCCACCTGGAACGACTTGCGCCCGGCAAGCGTGCGCGCGGCGTGGCTCGGGCGGAAGTTGAGCTGGGCAACCGCGGCTTCGACCCGCTGGCGGGTTGCCTCGCTGACATGCTTCTCGTTGTTGAGGACGCGCGACACGGTCTTGAACGAGACCCCGGCGATCCTCGACACTTCCTTGATCGTCGGACGGCTCGACATGCGCTCCCCCGGCCGACAAGCAAATGGCATCGGCCCTTCGCCACGCATATTTGACAGCGGTGTCCCGGCGCAAGCACTGATATGTCCACGTATGACAACGCAGCCCGAACCTGCCGGCGACGCGGCCAATCTGATCGAAGCCGCGCTGTCGCCGCGGCTGGCCGGCGCGGACCGGATGCCGTTCGTGCTGGGGATTTGCGGGGCGCAGGGCAGCGGGAAATCGACGGTCGCGGCGCTGCTGGCCGGGCGGCTGCGCGCCGCGGGCAGGAATTGCGCGGTCCTGTCGCTCGACGATCTCTATCTCGATGGCGCGCGGCGCGCGGCGCTCGCGGCGGCGGTGCATCCGTTGCTGCGCACGCGCGGGGTGCCGGGAACGCACGATCCCGCGCTGGGGCTGGCGCTGATCGCGGCGCTCGGGCGCGCGGAGACGGTCCCGCTTCCCCGGTTCGACAAGGCAGCCGACGCGCCCGGCCGCCCCGAACCGCATCACGGCCCGGCGGAAGTAGTCATCTTCGAAGGCTGGTGCGTCGGCGCGCGGCCGCAGGAAGCGGCGGAACTTATCGCGCCGGTCAATGCGCTGGAACGCGAACAGGATGCCGATGGCGTGTGGCGGCGCTGGGTCAACGATCAGCTTGCCGGACCCTATCGGGCGCTGTTCGGCCGGATCGACATGCTGGTGCTGCTCGCCGCCCCGGGGTTCGAAGTCGTGGCCAAGTGGCGGTTCGAGCAGGAACGCGGCGCGGGCGGCCCAATGTCGGAGGACGAGGTGCACAATTTTGTCGAATATTATCGGCGACTTACCCAGCATTGCCTGCGCCACGGCCCCGAATGGGCGGACATGACGATTCGACTGGACGCGCACCGCCAATTTCGCTCCAATTGAGTAAGGTCGCGATTGCATTTTATTGCGCAGGCGATCTAGTATACGCAATTACGTGATCTACTGGCTTGGGGGAGAATGACGATGAAGGCGAAACAGCTGACCTTGGCGCTTTTGGCAACAGCGGCGGGCGCCTGCTATTCGGCGCCGGCGATGGCGCAGGGCGCCGATCCATTCCTCGGCCAGATGATGCTCGTTCCCTACAACTTCTGCCCGCGCGGCTGGTTGGCGGCGAACGGCCAGATCCTCGCGATCTCGACCAACAGCGCGCTCTTCGCGCTGCTCGGCACCACCTATGGCGGCAATGGCCAGACCACCTTCGGGCTGCCCAATTTGCAGAGCCGCACCGTAATCGGCGTGGGAACCGGTCCGGGCCTCAGCCCCTATGATCTGGGTGAGACCGCCGGCACCGAGAACGTGACGCTGCTGAGCACCCAGATGCCGATCCACACCCACACCGCGACCGCCACGTCGCTGATCAAGGTCGCGGCCGGCCAGGTGGCGGACACCGCCAAGCCGGGCGGCAACGCGTTCGCGCAGACGGGTACGAACAACACCTATTACACCGGCGCGCCGACGAACAACTTCATGGACAACGACAACGTCCAGACCACGGTCACCAATGCCACCGCGGGCGGCAGCCAGCCGTTCTCGATCATCCAGCCGTATCTGGCGCTGCAGTGGTGCATCGCGACCGAGGGCATCTTCCCTTCGCGTAACTAAGCGATGCCTATCCGGACCCCCGAAGCGTTTTCCGCAACGCTTCGGGGGTCTTTTTGCGTGAAACGCAGGCCCGGGCATATGCTATTTCACGCGAGCGATCGCCAAGCGGCTCGATGCGCCGTCCATCGGAGCTGCATCCCTCGCTACAATGACGCACCGCGCACGAAGGCTAACCCGCGCACGCCTGGCGGCGTCCGCGGGCAAAATCCTTGCGCCTAGCTGGTTTTCCGCTGCCTCGGCAGCGTAGCGGGGAATGGTGGAGCCTAGCGGGATCGAACCGCTGACCTCCTGCATGCCATGCAGGCGCTCTCCCAGCTGAGCTAAGGCCCCATTTCCCCGGGAGGCGACGCCATTAGAAGGGCGCCGCCGGTTTGGCAAGTACTCCGCACAGCCTTTTGGGCCGTGCGGAATTCGCGTCAGTTGTCGTCGTCCGAACCGGGCGCTTCCACGCCCAGATCGTCGTCGCCGCCCAGATCGACGTCGTCGTCGGGCGAGGGCTCCTCGTCGTCGGCGCCGATGTCCAGATCTTCGTCACCCAAGTCCGAATCGGTTGCCTCGGCCACCGGCGCGGCGGTCTTGGCCGCTTCGAAGGGCAGCGGCTGCTTGGACTTCAGGATCGGCTCCGGCTGCCATGCATAGGAGCAGGCGATGCACGTCACCGGCTCGTCGTTCGCGAGGTCGTAGAAACGCGTTCCGCATTTCGGGCACGCTCGTTTCGTGCCCCATTCGGCCTTCACCATGTGATGCCTCTTGCCTTTCAGGTAGGATGGATTTTCGGGTGTTGACCCGCAAAGTGGGGGGCGCCTTGCCATAGCGCAAGGCGGCTGTCAAAGCCGCCGCGCATGTCCGGAACACCCCCCCTCCCCTTCAGCAGCAGCGCGCGCGGGCCCTTGCGCGGCACCGTCGTCGTGCCCGGCGACAAATCGATCAGCCACCGCGCATTGATGTTCTCCGCGCTGGCGGTGGGCGAGAGCCGGATCGAGGGCCTGCTCGAAGGCGAGGACGTGCTGGCGACCGCCGCCGCGATGCGGGCGATGGGCGCAGAAGTCGAACGCGGCGGCGACGGCGTATGGCGCGTCCACGGCGTCGGCGTCGGCGGATTGCTCCAGCCCGCGCAGGCGCTCGACATGGGCAATTCGGGCACCTCCACCCGGCTGCTGATGGGCCTCGTCGCGTCCCACGCTATCACCGCGACCTTCACCGGCGACGCCTCGCTCTCCGGACGCCCGATGGGCCGCGTGATCGAGCCGCTGGGCCGGATGGGCGCCGACATCACCGCCAGCCCCGGCGGGCGCCTGCCGCTGATGGTCCGCGGCATGTGCCCCGCTATACCGATCGCATACACCCTCCCCGTCGCCTCCGCGCAGGTGAAGTCCGCGGTGCTGCTCGCCGGTCTCAACACGCCAGGGATCACGCGGGTGATCGAACCGGTGCCCACCCGCGACCATAGCGAGCGGATGCTGCAGGGCTTCGGCGCCGACCTCACCGTCGAGGAAACCCCGCAGGGCCGGATCATCTCGATCCGCGGCGAGGCCGAGCTCAAGCCGCAGCATATCATCGTCCCCGGCGATCCCTCGTCGGCGGGCTTCTGGATGGTCGCGGCGTCGATCGTGCCGGGGTCCGAGATCCTGATCGCCAACGTCTGCATGAACCCCACCCGCACCGGGCTGATCACCGCGCTCCGCATGATGGGCGCCGACATCGCCGAAGCCCAGCCGCGCATCGTCGGCGGCGAGCCGGTCGCGGACCTGATCGTTCGCCACGCCCCGCTCAAGGCGATCACCGTCCCCGCCGATCTCGCACCCAGCATGATCGACGAATATCCGATCCTGTTCGTCGCCGCCGCGCTCGCCGAAGGCCGCACCGTCGCGCGCGGCGCGCACGAATTGCGCGTCAAGGAATCGGACCGGATCGCAGTCATGGCCGAAGCGTTGACGGCTATCGGCGTGACGGTGGAGGAACATGAAGATGGCCTCACGATCCAGGGTTCGGGCGGCGCGCCCCTCGCCGGCGGCGCTCAGGTCGCCTCGAAACTCGACCATCGTATCGCGATGAGCATGGCGGTAGCTGGACTCGCCGCCAGGGCCCCGGTCAGCGTCGACGACGTAGCCCCGGTCGCGACCAGCTACCCGAATTTCTTCCCCACCCTTGACGCGCTCAGCGAGTAGGCCACTTTGACCGCCATGATCATCGCCGTCGACGGACCCGCAGCATCAGGCAAAGGCACGATCGCGCGCGCGCTCGCCCGCCATTATAAATTGCCCCACCTCGATACCGGGCTGCTCTACCGCGCGGTCGCCGCCGCGGTGCTCAAGGAAGAGTTCGATCCGGCCAACGAAGCCGATGCCGTCTCGGCGTGCAGCTTCGACGATTTCACCCTCGACGATCCCTGGCTCAAGAGCGAGGAAGTCGGCAAGGCGGCGTCGATCGTCTCCGCCCACCCCTTGGTCCGCGCCGCGCTGCTGCTGCGCCAGAAGAAGTTCGCGCACCAGGCCAGCGGCGCCGTGCTCGACGGCCGCGACATCGGCACGGTGATCGCCCCCGACGCCGAGGTGAAACTGTTCGTCAAGGCGACCCCGATGATCCGCGCCCAGCGCCGCCACCTCGAGCTGCGCAAGCGCGGCATCATGACCAGCATCGACAAGGTCCTGACCGACATCCGCGCCCGCGACGAACGCGACGCCAAGCGCCCGCACTCGCCGATGGTCCCGGCGCCCGACGCGGCGATGCTGGACACCAGCTTCCTGTCGATCGACGCCGCGGTGCAGCGGGCGATCGCGCTGGTCGAGGCGCGGACGAAGGCGGCGGCGGTGGTGGGCGAGGGCGGCTGAGAAGCGGTCGCAGGTCGATGAGGCTTCCGCGATACGCCTCCGACGACGTCGCGGAAGGCGCAGCGACGTTGACGCGGTTTTCGCCGCGCGGTAACCGGACGACGCCGTCAAATAGTTATACTCGGAGCCATTGCCGCCGCTTCGCAGACGAAATCGTCCCGCGACCGTGGCAAGGCATAGCCAATCGGAGCAGGCAGATGCGCGCGACGTTGATGGCTTTCCTTATTGCTGTTCTTTTCTGCGGTCAGGCGGCTGCGCAAAGGCCGATCACGACGCGCGGCGACGTTCTTGCGGCGCTCAAGGCCGAGGGCGTGTCGCTTGAGATCGATGATTCCACCGGCTCCGAATGGATATTCGGGATGATCGGCGATAATGGTTTCGGGGTTGAGCTAGGACCCTGTCGCCCGGCGTGCGAACGTGTGACGCTCAAGCTCGGCAACTCGCCCGACCCGTTGCCCAGTGCCAGCAACATCGCCGAGTGGAACGCGATCCACCCCTATGCGCGAGCCACTACCAACGACACCGGTCTGGACATCGACATGGTGATACCCCTCGGCAACCAGGGGATGACCCGCGATGTCTTCGCGAGCTACATCACCTTGTGGAAGGATTTGCTCCGCAACTCGACGGACTTCGTCCTCTCGCGAGGGATGTGGGAGTTACCGTTCGCGTCCGCCCCGCCAGCAGCTGATTCAGCGCCCGTCAGGGATCGTCGCACACCGCAGGCAGCGTCGGTCACCCCCGAGACCACGCCGCTGCCCGACGCTGGACATCCAATCGTCTTCGAATTCCCGGGCGCCACCGCGGGATCAATCGTCACCGCCCTTTCGGTCGATCTCTCACCGTGTGATGGACCGCCGAGCGAGGGCGGCCTGCTGGTTGTGAACGCCGATGGCCGAAGCACTTCCAATGCCGGTTTCATATCGCAGTGCATGCCGGGACAACGCATCCGATTTATCTATTTTGACGTCCCGCATCTTGAGCTTCGCCGAAAATTCGAAAGCGGGTTTCTTGAGGGTTTCCTGCGCAAGAACGCGCTCGATTATCGGACATTTCGTTGGGTCCGCTTGCCCAATTTTGAGGTGTGGGAGGCATTGCTGGCGCGCGTGCCACGCCCGGCCCCCAAGCCCCGGATCGTCGCCCGCGCGCCGGCTCCAATTCCTCCGACACCTCGTCCCGCCATTCCTGGAGCGCCGGGCGAGACTGACATTTTGGGCGCGCATGCCCGGGCCTTTGCCAGGAATTACGCCGCTCAGACGACGGGCACGCCGGGCCAGCTAGCCTACCCCTCGCCCTTTGGCGGGGTCGCTTATTATGAGCAGCGCATCCTGTCTGGCCTGTCCTGTCGCAAATTGCCGCCAGGCACGTACCGGTGCTCATATTCCATCGCAAAGACCTACCAAGCGGCACCTGACAGTTATTACGGAAAGTTCCTGGTTGGCTTCAAGTCGAATACTTCCCCGGCGCCGTTCACCTATGATTATCAGCGTCGGAACGGTCGCTGGGAGTCGAGCGCGCTTGATGCTGAGGTAAGAAGAGCAGCGGCCGCAGCATCCGCTACGAACGCGGAACGCGACAGGGCCGATAGCGACGCGGCGCGACGCAGGTCCGAGGAAAATGAGCGGCAGCGGAAAGAGGATTGGGAGCGATGCAAGAGGAACGCACCAGCATGGGTTGCCTGCCCATATTGACGCTGCGCGCCCTGACAAAGCGAGCCGGGTCGGATGACGGGTCTCGGAGCTGAGGAATTCCCGGGACAGGAGGAATTCCGGGGACAGTATACATAATTGGGATTACAAATCCCGGGCTAGCGCTACCCCGGCACCTCGGTACCAGCGACGGCTTGCCGCGCGAGAAGGCCAGCGTCTCGTTCAGCCCTTTCCATCGGGCTATCATAGACTTCGCTCATCGTCGGTCTTCGTGACTTGCGCCAGCGCCTTGAAGTAGGTCACAGCCCTATGTGCCACCGACACATAGCGCCTTGCGGTCCTCGCTCAAAGCGCTGTGCACGCCGGTTGCAATGTAGGATATCGCCTGCTCCAATCGCGCTCCGGCCCCTGCTCCGGCAAGCCCGCGCTCTTTGACACTGTAATCCGCCGTCCGCCTTGCACCCCGTGCGAGCACGACCCGCACTCCGCGAATGTTGTGTTCGAAACGCTCTAGGGGTCGTGACCGTTGTGACTCTGTTGCCTTCTGCCCTGGCGCTATGGTGGCGCCTAGCTGACGCGTTGGTAGCGCGTTGATGACGCCTTGGTGGCGCGCTGCTGGAGCGTCAGTGGCGCGTCAGCGGCGCGTCAGCGGCGCGCCGGCGGCGCGATCCCAGCGCGAGTGACCGATTCACGCGCTACAATAGTCATCAAAGTCAACCGACCGAGTCGACTTCGCCCCCTCCCACCTTGCCCTTTCCCCCTTCCGCGCGTATAGGCGCCCCGTCCGGCGAGCGGTGCTCGCGGTGGAAGGCGCGGGGAGTGTTGCTCCCACGCGCCCTTTTCGCATTCACTGCGTCTGGGATTCCGCCGCGAAGATCGCGCAATGGACGCCGCGACCGGCGTTCGGCCGCCGCGGCAGATCGGCCTGAAAGACCGCCGGATTCAACCGGCCGGCCGGAAACGTAACTAGGATACTCCTCTCTATGGCCACTACGGCAAACCCAACCCGCGACGATTTCGCCGCGATGCTCGAACAGACCCTTGGCAGCGCGGACGGCTTTGAAGGCCGCGTCGTCATCGGCACCGTCACCGCGATCGAGAACGACCTCGCCGTCATCGACGTCGGTCTCAAGTCCGAAGGCCGCGTGCCGCTTCGCGAATTCGCGATGCCCGGCCAGAAGGCGGACCTCAAGGTCGGCGACGAAGTCGAAGTCTATGTCGACCGCGTCGAGAACAGCCATGGCGAAGCGATGCTCAGCCGCGACCGCGCCCGCCGCGAAGCCGCCTGGGACAAGCTGGAAACCGAATTCGCCAAGACCGCCCGCGTCGAGGGTGTGATCTTCGGCCGCGTCAAGGGCGGCTTCACCGTCGACCTCAACGGCGCCGTGGCGTTCCTGCCCGGCAGCCAAGTCGATATCCGCCCCGTCCGCGACGTCACTCCGCTGATGGACATCCCGCAGCCCTTCCAGATCCTCAAGATGGACCGCAAGCGCGGCAACATCGTCGTCAGCCGCCGCGCCGTGCTCGAAGAGACCCGCGCCGAGCAGCGTTCGGGCCTGATCCTGAGCTTGGCCGAGGGCCAGGTGATCGACGGCGTCGTCAAGAACATCACCGATTACGGCGCGTTCGTCGATCTCGGCGGCATCGATGGCCTGCTCCACGTCACCGATCTCAGCTACAAGCGCGTCCAGCACCCGTCGGAGATGCTCAACATCGGCGATACGGTGAAGGTGCAGATCATCCGCATCAACCGCGACACCCAGCGCATCTCGCTCGGTATGAAGCAGCTCGAGAGCGACCCGTGGGCGGGCGCGACGACCAAATATGCGGTCGGCACCAAGCTCAGCGGCCGCGTGACCAACATCACCGAATATGGTGCGTTCGTCGAGCTCGAGCCGGGCATCGAAGGCCTGGTCCATGTCAGCGAAATGAGCTGGACCAAGAAGAACGTTCATCCGGGCAAGATCGTCTCGACCTCGCAGGAAGTCGAAGTCGTGGTGCTCGAGGTCGACGAAGAGAAGCGCCGCATCTCGCTCGGCCTCAAGCAGGCCGTCGCCAATCCGTGGGAGGCCTTCGAGGCGTCGCATCCGGTGGGCTCGACCGTCGAGGGTGAAGTCAAGAACGCCACCGAGTTCGGCCTGTTCATCGGTCTCGATGGCGACGTCGACGGCATGGTCCACATGAGCGACATCGCCTGGGGCATCTCGGGCGAGGACGCGCTCAACCTGCACCGCAAGGGCGAGACGGTTAAGGCCGTCGTGCTCGCGATCGAAGCCGACAAGGAGCGTATCTCGCTCGGCATGAAGCAGCTCGAGCGTGGCGGGCCTTCCTCGGCACCGGCGGCGGGCAGCGCGACTGCCGGCGACAAGCTCAACAAGAATGCGATCGTCACCGTCACCGTTCTCGAAGTCCGCGACGCGGGCCTCGAGGTTCAGGCGGGCGACGATGGCGCGACGGGCTTCGTCAAGCGCACCGATCTCGGCCGCGACCGTGACGAGCAGCGTCCGGAGCGTTTCCAGGTCGGGCAGAAGTTCGACGCGATGGTGACCGGCTTCGATCGTTCGAAGAAGCCGACCTTCTCGGTCAAGGCGATGCAGATCTCCGAAGAGAAGCAGGCCGTGGCACAATATGGCTCGTCCGATTCGGGCGCGTCGCTGGGCGACATCCTGGGCGAAGCGCTCAAGGCGCGCAGCACGAAGGCCGACAAGGCCGACAAGGAGTAAGCGAAATCGGGGGGAATGGCGGCCGCCATTCCCCCGTTTCCGTGCAAATTTGCCCGAATCCGCCAATCTTCGGGTTGATGCAGGTTGCACAACGGCGCTACGGTCGCGCATTGGGGCAGGCGTAGCGCGGTCGTTACCGCAGCCCGCGCACACCAACGGGAGGTATGCGGATGATCCGTTCGGAACTCGTGCAGCAACTGGTCGAAGAGAATCCCGGCCTTTCGGTTCGCGAGGTCGAGAAGATCGTGACGGTCTTCTTCGACGAAATCGTCGGCCGCCTCAGCGAGGAAGGCCGCGTCGAGCTTCGCGGCTTCGGCGCTTTCTCCACCCGCGGCCGCGAGGCCCGCACCGGCCGCAACCCCCGCACCGGCGAAACCGTCGACGTCGACGCCAAGCGCGTCCCCTATTTCAAGCCCGGCAAGGAAATGCGCGCCCGCCTCAACGTAGATTGACACGCATCTTGACGCCCGCCACCGCATGGGCTTGCGTAATCCGCAAGCGGACGTGGCGGAACCGGTAGACGCCGGAGACTTAAAATCTTCTGCCCCACGGGGCGTGCGGGTTCGAGTCCCGCCGTCCGCACCATTAGCTGGAGCGGTGCGTCCATGGCTCTTCGATCCCTGCCCCTCGCCCTGGCGCTGGCGCTGGCGCTTGGCGGATGCTGGGGCGGCATGGGGCAGCAGGAAGACGCGCCGGTCGCGGTCAGCGTGATCGGCGGCGCGATCGCCGGCGGCGATCCCAGCGGCGGAGCGCTGAGCACGCCCCAGCGCGTGCTGCTGGGCGCGACTGCGCAGGGGCTGGTGCGCTTCGATGCCGCCGGGCAGATCGAGCCGGGGCTGGCAGAGCGCTGGACGGTCACCCGCGATGGCCGCAGCTATATCTTCCGCCTGCACGAGGCCGAATGGCCCGATGGTCAGCCGGTCACTGCCGAACAGGTGGTCCGCCTGCTGCGCCGCGCGATGGCGCCGGGCAGCCGCAATCCGCTGGCGCCGTTCCTCGTCGTGGTCGACGAAGTGGTCGAGATGACGCCGCAGGTGATCGAGGTGCGGCTCAGCCGCCCGCGCCCCGATCTGCTCAAGCTCTTCGCCCAGCCCGAGCTGGCGCTGTTCCGGACCGGCGTGGGCGGCAGTGGGCCGTTTGTTGCGGAGAAGAAGGGCAATATCGGCCTGTTGCTGCGCCCCGCCCTCGATCCCGCGCAGGCAGCGAACGCCGACGCGCCGGCGCCCCGGCCCGGCGGCCATGTGCTGCTGCGTGGCGGCGGCGCGGCGCTGGCGCTGTCGCGCTACCAGCTGGGCCGGGTCGAATTGGTGCTCGGCGGCACCTTCACCGATTGGCCGATCATAGGCATAGCGGGGGTCGCGCCCGAGGCGATCCGCATCGATCCCGCACTCGGGCTGTTCGGGCTGGCAGTGGTGGAACGCAAGGGCTTCCTCGCCGATGCCGCCAATCGTGCCGCGGTCGCGATGGCGATCGACCGCGCTGCGCTGACCCATGCGATCCACCCCGATTGGCAGCCGACCGAGACCATCCTCGCCACCCAATATGATTCGGCGGCGGCCCCCGCCGCCCCCGCCTGGGGCCCTCTCCCGCTCGATGTCCGGCGCGAGAATGCGCGCAACCAGGTGCGGGCATGGCAACGCGCGCATGCCGGCCCGGTGGTGGTGCGGATCGCGATGCCGGCCGGGCCGGGATCGCGGCTCATCTACAGCTATCTCGCGGTGTCGCTGCAATCGGTGGGTATCACCGCGCAGCGCGTGGACTTAAGCGATACCGCAGACCTGCGGCTGATCGACGCGGTCGCGCCCTATGACAGCGGCCGCTGGTATCTGGCGACGGCGTGCGTGCTCTGCTCGGACAATGTCGCGGCGCTGATCGCCGCGGCGCGCGACGCCCCCGATCTCGCCCAGCGCGCCGGTGCCATCGCCGCCGCCGATACCGCGCTTACCGCCGACACCGCCTATATTCCGATATCGCAGCCGCTGCGCTGGTCTATCGTGTCGGCACGGCTTACAGGTTGGCAAGGGAACACCCGGGCCTGGCACCCGTTGAACCACCTGCGCAACGAAAGCGAGTAGGTTATGGCGAAGACGACCCGAATGAATACCGGCGCGCTCAAGGGCTTGCCGCTCGGCACCCACGCCGCGGACGTCCGCCGCCGGGTGGAAGCAATGGAGCAGTTGCTCGAGCGCAGCTTCCGCATTCCGGGTACCAAGCAGACGATCGGCCTCGACGTGATCCTTGATGTCATCCCGGTCGGCGGCGATGTCATCGCGGCGCTGATGGGCCTGTACATGGTCTGGGAAGCGCAGAATCTGAAGATGCCGATGAGCGCGACGATGCGGATGCTCGGCAACGTCGGGATCGATTTCCTGCTCGGGCTGGTGCCCGTGGTCGGCGTCATCCCCGATTTCTTCTTCCGGTCGAACTCGCGCAACCTGCGGATCATCAAGAAGCATCTCGACAAGCATCACCCCGGCACCGCGGTGATTAACCAGTAACTTCGCGTCACATGACCTGTGCTCCGGCAAAGGCCGGAGCGTTGGCAAGCTTGCCGCTTCCGATCTCCCGCGCTCCGGCCTTCGCCGGAGCACAATTGGTTTGGCTAGCTGGCGGTAAAATCCAGCCCCACATCTGCCGCCGGTGCCGACTGCGTAAGCCTCCCCACGCTGACATAGGTCACCCCGGTTTCGGCAATCGCGCGGATCGTATCGAGGCGGACGCCCCCCGATGCCTCGGTCGGCACCCGGCCCGCGACCAGTGCCACCGCCTCGCGCAGCACCGGCGGACCCATATTGTCGAGCAGCAGGTGCGTTGCCCCGGCCTTTAGCGCAGGGGCGATCTGGTCGATCCGGTCGACCTCGACGATGATGCTGGCGATGTTCGCCGCAACCGCGCGGCGCACCGCCTCCGCCACCGATCCGGCGACCGCGACGTGATTGTCCTTGATCATCGCCGCATCCCACAGGCCCATGCGATGGTTGGTAGCGCCGCCCATCCGCGTCGCGTATTTCTCGAGCGCGCGCAGACCCGGGATCGTCTTGCGGGTGTCGAGCAGGATCGCGCCGGTGCCCGCAATCGCTTCGACGTAGCTCCGCGTCATCGTCGCGATACCCGAGAGATGCTGGACGGTATTGAGCGCCGAGCGCTCGCCGGTGAGCAACGCGCGCGCCTTGCCGTAAAGCCGCAGCAGATCGGTGCCTGCGGATACGCTGTCGCCATCCCCCGCCAGCCGCTCGATCCGCACGTCCGGGTCGAGCGTGCGGAAAAACGCCTCGGCGATCGGCAGTCCCGCGACGACGATCGCGTCGCGGCTGTCCATCACGCCCGCGAACATCGCATCGGTGGGGATCACCGCTTCGGAGGTAATGTCCCCCGCCCCGCCGAGGTCCTCGGCGAGCGTGGCGGCGACGAAGGCGTTCAGGTCGAAGCGGTCCAGCGTGAAAGGCATGATCGCGCTCTACGCGGCGCAGGCGCGCTTGTCAGCCTGCCAGCCTTTGCTAGGCAGGGGCATATCCTTTCGGGAGTTTCCCATGCGCCTTCTGCTCACCGCCCTGCTCGCCGCCACCGCCCTCGCCACCACTGCGGTGGCGCTAACCCCCGACCAATCCGCCCAGCCGGCCGCCAACCCCGCCGAAACCGCGTTCGCCGCGGTCGCGGGGAAATATATCGAGGGGATCGCCCGCCTCTCGCCGACCTACGCCACGGTGCTGGGCAACCATGCCTATGACAATCAGCTCCCCAACATCTCCGCGGATGGCCGCATGCAGCAGGCGCAGTTCGACCGCGAGATGCTCGCCGCGCTCGGCAAGATCGATCGCGCGAAGCTGACCCCCGACAGCCAGGTCGATGCCGCGCTGCTCGACAACGCACTCAAGTACGACCTCTGGCAGCTCGAGACGCTGCAGAGCTGGGCGTGGGACACGACGATCTACAACGACATCGCCGGCGGATCGCTGTACGGCCTCGCCGCGCGCGATTTCGCGCCCTGGCCGCAGCGGCTGAAGGCCGCGACCGCGCGGATGGAAAAGCTGCCCGAGCTACTCGCCGAGACGCGGCGCCAGTTGGTCCCGTCGCGCGTCCCCGACGTCTATGCCCAGACGCTCCAGCGCCAGAACGCCGGCCTCGCCGAAATCGCGCAGGACATGCTCGCCCCGCACAAGAGCGAGCTCACCCCCGCCGACCAGGCGCGCTTCGATGCCGCGCTCGCGGGCCTGCGCACCGCCGTCACCGAGCATCAGAAGTGGATCGACGGCACCTTGATCCCCGCCGCCCACGGCGACTTCCGCCTCGGCGCCGCCCGCTACGACGAGAAGATGCGCTTCGCCTTGCTCTCGGACATGACACGCGGCGAGCTCAAGGCCAAGGCGACCCAGGCGGTGAAGGACATTCGCAACGAAATGTATGTGCTGTCGCGCCAGGTCCTCGGTACCTCGCCCGACCGCCCCGATGCGCCGACCGCCGCCCAGCAGCAGGCCGCGATCGAAGCCGCGCTGGCCAAAAGCTACGCGCAGCGCCCCGCGCGCACCGAGCTGATGGCGAGCACCAATGCCGCGCTGGCGCAGGCGACCGATTTCGTCCGGTCGAAGGGCCTCGTCACCATGCCCGATGCGCCGGTGAAGGTGATCGTCATGCCCAAATTCCAGCAGGGCTTCTCGGTTGCCTACGACGATGCCCCCGGCGCCCTCGAGCGCAACCTCGACAATTTCTTCGCAGTCTCGCCGATCCCCGACGAATGGAGCGACGCGCAAGCGACCTCGTTCCTCAACGAATACAACAACTACATGATTCAGGATCTCGCCATCCACGAAGCGATGCCGGGCCATTACCTCCAGCTCGCGCATTCGAACGAGAACCCTTCGACGTTGCGCGCGGTGCTCGGCTCGGGCCCGTTCGTCGAGGGCTGGGCGGTCTATGCCGAGGGAATGATGGCCGATGCCGGCTATATGGGCGGCGATCCCCTGTTCAAGATGACCGTGCTCAAGATGCGGCTGCGTTCGGTGACCAACACCTTGCTCGACATCGGCATCCAGACCGAGGGCATGACGCGCGACCAGGCGATGGAATTGATGACCAGGGGCGCCTTCCAGCAGGAGCGCGAGGCCGCGGGCAAATGGGTCCGCGCGAACCTCAGCTCGACGCAGTTGCTGAGCTATTTCACCGGCTATGCCGAGCATATGGCGCTGCGCGACGAAGCCCGGAAACGGCAGGGCGCGGCGTTCGATCTCAAGGCCTATAACGATGCGGTGCTCAGCCACGGATCGCCGCCGGTCAAATATGCCCGCGCATTGATGTTCGGCCTGCCTATCCAATGACCTACACCCCCACCGGGAGACCCGCGATGATCCTTCGTCTGCTAGCCCTGCTGCTGATCCCGTTCCTCGCGCTAGCGCAGCCGGCCGCGGCGAAGGGCTTCACCAGCGACCGGATCAGCGTCACCGTGGCCGGCAGCGGGCCGGATGTCGTGCTGATCGCGGGGCTCAGTTCCTCGCCCGATGTATGGAAGAGCACGATCGCGGCGGTGCCGGGCTATCGCTATCACCTCGTCAAGGTCGCCGGGTTCGACGGCGCACCCGCCGGCGCGAACGCCAGCGGCCCGGTGCTGATCCCCGTCGCCGACGAGATCGCGCGCTACATCGCCGAATCGCACCTCGAATCGCCCGCCGTGGTCGGCCATTCGATGGGCGGCTCGATGGCGCTGCTGATCGCCGAGCGGCACCCCGAGTTCGCGTCGCGGGTGATGGTGGTCGACATGATGCCCTTCCTCGGCGCGATGTTCGGCGCCTCCGGTCCCGACACGCTCGCGCCGATCGCCGGGCAGATTCGCGACGGCATCGCCAAGTCCAGCGGCGACGCGCGCAAAGCCCAGACCGAGCAGACGATCGCATCGATGGTTCGCACCGAAAGCATGCGCCCCTCCGCTGTCGCCAGTCGCTCGCCAGCGATCCGGTGGTGTCGGGCCAAGGCATGTACGATCTCATCCTCACCGATCTCCGGCCCGGTCTCGCCAAGGTGAAGGTGCCGCTGACGGTGCTATGGGTGCTGCCACAGGGTGCGCCGATCACCCTCGCGCAGATGGAGGGCTATTACCGCGCCTCCTATGCCAATGCCCCGCAGACGGGGCTCAAGCACGTCCCCGATTCCTACCACTTCATCATGTACGACCAGCCCGAACTGTTCCGAACCGAGCTCCGCGCTTTCCTCACCGCAAAATAGCGCGTTCCGTTCGTGCGCCAACCGACTAGAATGGCGGCATGATTCACGATTTTCCGCAGGTACGCGGGCTGCGGCATTTCTGGACCTGGGCGACCGGGCGGGCAAAGGCCGATCCGCTGACGATGCACGAGCGGATCATGCTCGACGCGCTCGGCCTGGGACTCGGGCAGACGCTGAGCCACTGCATGCGGCAACGGCCCGACTTCACCGCGTTCCAGCAATGGATCGCCGAGACCGCCGGCATCCCCGACCCCGTCACGCTCGAGCGCTACCACGCGGCGCGCGACGGCGCGGCCACGCCGCCCGCTGCACAGGCCGTGCTCGACGCGGTCGACGCGCTGCCTCCTGCGCTCGACGCCGCCGATCTGGCGCATTGGGAGGCCGAGGGCTATGTGATCGTGCGCGGCGCGGTCACGCCCGAGGCGGCGAAGGCGGCGGAAACCTTCCTCTGGGATATGGCCGAAGCCAACCCCGCCGACCCCGAAAGCTGGTATGCGAGCCGGCCGCACGGGATCATGATCGAGCAGTTCCAGCACCCGGTTCAGACCGCGCTTCGCCAGTCGCCGCGCGTCCGCAAGGCCTATGCCCAGCTCTGGGGCACGCCCGATCTGTGGATGACCGTAGACCGGATGAGCTTCAATCCGCCCGCGCGCCCCGGCAGCCCCAGCATAGGACCCCGCCTGCACTGGGACGTCAGCCTCGCGCTGCCGATCCCGTTCGCCACCCAGGGCATCCTTTACCTCACCGACACTACCGCCGATCAGGGCGCGCTGGAGCTGGTGCCGGGCTTCCATCACCGTATCGCGGAATGGCTGGGGACCCTGCGCGGCCGCGATCCGCGCGGCGAGGATCTCAGCGCCGAGGCCATCACCGTCGCGGCGGGCGCCGGCGATCTCGTAATCTGGCGCCAGGACCTGCCCCACGGCGCCAGCCCGAACCGCGCCGGCCGCCCGCGGATGGCGCAATATCTCAATATGTACCCGGCGGATCTGAAAACCCACGCCGAATGGCGTTAGTCGAACGCCACCAGCGGCGGCCTGCCATCGACATAGCAAAGCGCGGGATCATCGAAGCGGAAGCCGCCCGCTGCCAGCCGCGCGAAGATCTGCCGGGTGTGATCGGTGCTGCTTCGGGCATCCCCGACCTGCACGGGCGCGTTGAGCGCCGCCTGGCTCACCAGCAGACCGGCCGTCTTGCGGATCAATTTGCCCTCGGCGATCATCGCGTTGACCCGGCGCTGCGTGGTCGAGGCCGGCAGGTTGAGCACCCGCGCGATCACGCTGGCGGGCACCGGCGCGCGCATGCTCTCGGGCGGCAGCCGCGTGAAATCGGCATAAGCCAGCGAAACCTCGCGATCATAGGTGAAGGGCCGCGCATTGGCGCACATCACCGTGCCGATCAGCAGCAGGTCGATCCAGCTTTGATAGCGCGACGAATAGAATTCGATGCCGCTGAGCAACACGTCGTGCGCGGCGGCCAGCCCGGTGTGCCAGTCATAAGGGATGTGCGGGCGCGTTTCGGGCATCGGCACCTCGTACGACACCAGATCCTCGATCAGGCGCACCAGCGTGTCGTGATACACGCGGAACAGTCCGGCGATGCCTGGCCGGGCATGAACCTCGCCCGGGACCATCAGCCCCGCCGAGGTCCGCACGCACAGCCCGCCGGCGATCAGCGCGTTGACGTGGCGCCGCACCGTTTCGAACGGGCGCGACAGCGATGCGGCGAGCGCATTGACGCTGATCCCCTGCCCCGCCTCGCCCGATTTCGCCTGCCCGCCCGAATGGACCGATAGCGCGCCGCTCTCGCGCGCCACCACCATGAAGATGATCGCCCGGTCGAACTCGCCTTCGAACACGCGCATATTGGTATGATTGCAGCTCGCCTGCATCTCGGCGAGCAGGCGCACCATCAGGCGGCCGCGCGTGAAGGGCGGCTGCGGCGGCGGGGAAGGCGGAAGGTTGGACTTCACGCGCGCGAACATGCCTAACGCGCGCGCTCCGGCAAGCGCGGGAAATCCGCAGATATCCAAATTGAGTAGGAAGCTCAGTCCCCGCTGATGCGCAGCGGCCCGAGATCGCCCAAGCCGACCGTACCGCCCGCCATCGCCAGCATCCGGTCGAGGCTGGTCTTGGCCTTCAGCCGCAGCCCCTCCTCGATCTCGATCCGCGGCGTGAGGTCGCGCAGCGCCACGTAGAGCTTCTCCATCGTGTTGAGCGCCATGTACGGGCAGATGTTGCAGTTGCAGTTCCCGTCCGCGCCCGGCGCGCCGATAAAGGTCTTTTCGGGAACCGCTTTCTCCATCTGGTGGATGATGTGCGGCTCGGTCGCGACGATCATCGTGTCGCCGGGGAAGTTCTTGGCGAACTCCAGGATGCCGCTGGTCGATCCGACATAATCGGCATGGTCGAGCACGTGCGGCGGGCACTCCGGGTGCGCCGCCACCGGCGCGTCCGGATGCCGCGCCTTGAGCTTGAGCAATTCGGTCTCGGAAAATGCCTCATGGACGATGCACACGCCCGGCCATAGCAGCATGTCTCGGCCCATCTTGCGGTTGATATAGCCGCCCAGATGCTTGTCCGGTCCGAAGATGATCTTCTGGTCCATCGGGATCTGGCTGAGAATCTTTTCCGCCGACGAGCTGGTGACGATGATGTCGGAGAGCGCCTTCACCTCTACCGAGCAGTTGATGTAAGTCAGCGCGATATGATCGGGATGCTGCGCCCGGAACGCCGCGAACTGATCGGGCGGGCAGCTGTCCTCGAGGCTGCATCCGGCATTCATGTCGGGCAGCACCACGATCTTTTCCGGCGAGAGCACCTTGGCGGTCTCGGCCATGAAGCGCACTCCGCAGAAGGCGATCACCTCGGCATCGGTATCCGCCGCCTTGCGCGAGAGATCGAGGCTGTCGCCGACGAAATCGGCCAGATCCTGGATCTCGGGCTTCTGGTAATAATGCGCGAGGATCACCGCCTTGCGGTCCTTGCGCAGCCGATCGATCTCGGCGCGCAGATCGAGTCCGCTCAGGCTTCCGCCAATGCCGTTTCTTGCGTCCATTAGTCCCTCACTGCGTATTTCTGAGCACGTCCTCGGGCCGCCGCGAACGCTCCATTCGCTCGCCATCGTCCACGGCTTCGTCGGTAAAGTTGACCACCACGCTGGCATTCAGCCCCGCCGCGCGAAGCGGCAAGGCGAAGCTGTTCTCCACCGCCTTGCGCGTCGCCGCGCGCGCCAGCCGCATGTTGACCGGGCTGCGTGCCTGGTTGAGCAATTCCTGCGACGCCGCCTTGCGGTTGGCGGTGTCGAGCTGCGCCTCGGCATTGGTCAGCGTCATCAAGATGCCGCCCTCGCCATATTCCTGGATCTTGTCGACATCGACATCGGGGCCGACCACTTCGACCGGCGGCAGCATCAGCGTCAGCGTGTTGGTGCCCGCGTTCCAGCTCAGATCCTTCTGCTGGAGCCGCGACAGATCGACTTCGTAACGCACCGTGCCCGGCATGATCATCGTCTTCTTGGCGCTCAGCCCGAAGCGGGTTTCCTGCGACGTCACCACCGCCACATAGCTACCGGCGAAGGTCGACAGCCGGCTCTGCTCGCGCAGCCCTTTCAGGCTGGCGCTGGCCACCGTCACCGGATCGGGCGCCGCGAACAGCCGGCTGCGCAGGCTGTCGCCCAGATACCAGAAGCCCGCACCGATCGCGGCCAGCACGATCACCAGCCCCAGAATCGCCTTGAGGCAACCGCCGAACATGCCGCCACCGCGCTCGCTTACGCCGTCATCGTCCATCGCTCGCCCTCCTCGGTCACCAGCCCGCGCATCCTGAGATCGATCAAATGCGCCTGCACCGAACGCCCGGCGGCGCCATTCAGCCTCGGGTCGAGCCCAACATACATACGCGCGACCAGATCGGGAATTGCCGAGAGTCCCTCCTTGAGCAGCCGCAAGATCTGCCCCTCGCGCTGCTTGCGGTGCCCGATCAGCCCGCGGACGAAGCGCTGCGGCCGGTCGACCGGATCGCCGTGCGCGGGATAATAGACGCGGTCCTCGCGGGCATAGAGCTTGTCGAGGCTCGCCATATACGCCGCCATGTCGCCGTCGGGCGGCGCCACCACGGTGGTCGACCAGCCCATCACATGATCGCCGGTGAACAGCGCTCCATTCTCGCGCAACGCGTAGCAGAGGTGGTTCGAGGTGTGGCCGGGCGTAGCAACCGCCTCCAGCGTCCAGCCCTCGCCCGACACCGTCTCGCCATCGCCCAGCACGCGATCGGGCGCATACTCGCTGTCGAACGCAGCATCGGCGCGCGGCCCCAGATCGGCGAGCGCCAGCGGCGCGCAGCCGATGATCGGCGCGCCGGTCGCGGCCTTGAGCGGCGCCGCGGCGGGGCTGTGGTCGCGGTGGGTGTGGGTGCACAGGATCGCCACCACCCGGCGCCCGGCGATCGCCGCGGTCAGCGCGGCGAGGTGGGCGGGGTCGTCGGGCCCGGGATCGATCACTGCCACGTCGGTCGTCCCGACGATATACGTCTCGGTGCCGGTGTAGGTGAAGGGCGAGGGATTGGGCGCCAGCACGCGGGTGACCAAAGGATCGAGCGCGATGGCGGCGCCGGTCTGGGCTTCGGTCATGCGCCGGAGATGGCGGTTTGTCGCACGTTGCACAAGGGCAACTTCCCTGTGCTCCTGCCTTCGCAGGAGCACGGAGAACCGGAAAAGTGACGGGGCCGACCACGAAGGAGTGTGACCGGCCCCGTTTGGAGGCGTTTGTAGAAGGGGCCTATGCAAACGCCTCCCCTAGTCAGCTGTCCTTTTCGTCGGCCTGCTTCTCGACTTCGCGGATCGCGTCGTCGATGCCGTTGAGCGCCTTGCTCTTCTCGTCGGCGGACATGGTGGTGCCGGCCTCGATCGAGCGGCGCGCCATGCGGAGGCCCATCAGCGCGTGCTGCATCGCCATGCCGCGGTGCTGCTCCGCCATCCTGGCCCCGGCTGCTGCGGCCGCCTGGATGCGGTTCACGCAGATGACCGTAACCTGCTTCTTGCCGTCCTTGTCCTTGTGAATGACCATCGGGCCACCCTTGCCGTCGCCTTCGCCGTCGCCCCTGCCGCAGTTGCGCGACTGGATTTCGGGGATCATCGCCTCGATCTCGGCGAGATCGGGCATCTCGCCATGCTCACCGCGACCGTCGCGGACGATCACCACGCGGCGCTCATGCTTTTCGCCCTTGCCGTCAGGATCGGCGGGAAGGATGTGACGCTCGATATGCGGCACGCCGGGAGCGGCGGGCGCGGCGGCTTCGGGCGGTGCCGGTGGCGTCGGCGGCGCATCCTGCGGCAGGGTGATGCCGGTTGCGGCCGCGACCCGCGACTTGATCTGTTCGGCCGCCTGGGTGCCCGAGGCGGTGAGCCCCAGCGCCGCCAGCGTCAGCGCGCTGACCCCCACCAGCCCGGCGGCGATCCGCGTGGGCGACGATTTCCGGTTGTTCGAAAGCATGCGTAACCTCCCTTTGAGTTCGTTGATGGTGTGCAGATGGCAAGCGGCGGAGACGGCGCCGCCGTGCGCGGACTTGACGATGGCGCGGCCATAGGCGTGGCGCAGCGCGCTCTCCCGGCCATTGAGCACCAGCGCGTCGCAAGCCATTTCCTGATCGGCGCGGAAGGCGCGGAAGGCGCGCCAGGCCACCGGATTGAACCAGTGGATCGCCAGCACCACCAGCGCCACCCAGTTCGCGATCAGATCGCCGCGGACATGGTGGCCAAGCTCGTGCGCCAGCGCCAGGTCGCGCTCCTGCTCGTCATAACGCTCGGAGAAATCGCGCGGGAAGGCGACATATTTGCGCCAGATCCCGAAGGCGAGCGGCCCATGCGCGGCGTCGGTCTCGATCACCCGCACCCGGCCATTGGCGACGGTGCGGTCCACCCGTGCGCGGCTGAGCAGGTTGCGGCAGAAGCGGCTGTGCGAAATCAGATGATGGCCGAGGAACACCAGCGCGCCCGCCGCCCACAGCCCGAGCACGAGCAAGGCGATGCTCGGCCCGTCCGCCACCGCCGTCGGCGGCACCAGCGCCATCGCGGCATGCTGGCCACCCGCGTCGATGCTTATCTGCGTCAGCGCGGAGGCGCCCACCTCGGGCGGCAGCGCGGCGGGGTTCAGCACGCCCACGATCATCGGCGGCGCATCGGCCGCCTCGCGCGTCCATGGCGCGATCAATTGGCTCAGCCCCCAGCCGCCGGGCAGCGGCGGCAGCAGCATCCGCAACACCGGCAGCAGCCACAGCGCATAGGCCACGCCCGGCCCGAATGCCTTGCGCACGGGCGCGCGGATCGCCAGCACCAGCAGCATCAGCACGGTGGTCGCGACAAAGGTTTCGAAAGCCCAGCCGATCATGACTTCAGCTCCTTCAGCAGCGCCTCGATCTCGGCGATGTCCTGATCGGTGATCGCATCGCGCTCGGCGAGGTGCGCCACCAGCGGGGTCAGCTTGCCGCCGAACAGCCGGTCCATCAGCCGCCGCGACTCGCCCGCGACATAATCGCCGCGCGCAACCAGCGGGCGATAGCGGTAGCGCCGCCCCTCTTCCTCATGCCCGATGATATTCTTGGCGAGCAGGCGGCCGAGCAGGGTCTTGACCGTGTTCGCGGTCCAGTCGCGGGTCGCAGGGATGCGCTCCACCACTTCCTGCGCGGTGAGCGGGGATTCGTCCCACAGCACTTCCATCACGGCATGCTCGGCGTCGCTGATCCGTTCGCTCATTTCGCTCCCTTACTGACTACGCGTGTAATCGTTGATTACGTTTGTAGTCAATACGCTGAACGGTGGATGAATGGAAACTGACAGGACCGGCGAAGCCTCCAGCGCCCCCAAGTGTCGAGCAATCTTACAGGCCGCGTGGGTGGTTAAATCGGGTTAACCACCGAAACCACACAAATCCGGGCCTCCCGCGAACTGGCACGGCGGCTGCATCACTCCAGATATCCCGAGCGTTCAACGCTTCATATCGGGCGGGTCGGCCAGCTGCATTGGTCTCGCGTCGACCCGCCCACCCCGGGCCCTCCCCTTCCGCCAACGCTTGAGCCATCCGCATCCTCGTGTAGGTTGCCGCACATACTTCGGGGGGACCGATGGAAAATCTTCCGGCAAACACATCGCAACCAACCGCGGTCGTGCCCGCCAGACCCTCGGCGCTCGCCGCGGTGAAGAGCGGCACCCTAAAGATGCTGGGCAAGGCGCGCACCGAAGCCGGCGAGGCGATCCACGCCGCCGGGGTCTCGGTCGAAAAGCTCCACCAGCGCGTCATCCTGGTGATCGCGGCGCTGATCGCGATGCTGGTGCTCGGCGCCTTCTTCCGCAGCATCGACATGCTCTGGGTCAATTACCTGCTGATCGCCGCGTTCGGGCTGGCGGCGCTCTATGCCTTCCTCCAGCCGGTGCATATCGCCGCGGTGCTGCTGGTCGGCGGCGGGGTGGCGCTGGCGCGCGATGCGGGGACGGCGGGATCGGCGCTGCTCGGCTATGCCAATATCCTTGGCCGCGTGTTCCTCGCTTTCCTGATCCCCCTCCTGCTGTTCGCGCTGGCGCCGGGCGACCGCTCGCTGGGATCGTCGCTGCCCTTGCTGGTGCTCGCGCCGGTGGTGGTGCTGGCGCTCTGGCTATTCGGGCGGGTCGCGCCGCGCCTCGAGAAGTTCATCTTCATCGCGCTGCCCCTGGGCGCACTGCTGATCGCGCTGTCCAACATGATCATCCCGGAGCGGATGCTCGCCGGCCTGGGCATCCCCGCTTGGCTGCGCACCGCCCGCCCGCAGGATGCCGAGCTCGCCGCGCTGGAGACCGCGATCGAGCGCCGCAAGAACGAGGCCCGTGCCGCCCAACTCCGCGCGATCCGCCGCAAGGTCGAAGCCGGCGAGCCGCTCACCCCGGAGGACGAGGCGCTGGTCGCCGCCGCCAAGACCGAGCGCGTCACGCTCACCGGCTGGATCGACGGCCAATTGCGCGGTCTCGCCAAACTGGGCGCCACCACCACCGCCACCCCCGCCAAAGTCACACCCGCGCCGCCCCCGGGCGGATCGGTGCTAGCGCCTGCAAAAGGCTGGTCGAAGAGCGTCGCGATTCCAGCGGGCTACAAGCTATGCTTCAGCGGCAATATCCGCGCGCAATGCCATCCCGCGGGCAAGGCCGATGGCTTTTGGTACGACGCCAAGGGCTGCGCATCGGTTACACCCGATCGCATGCGCTTCCGCAGCCGGGCGGCGAAACGGGAGTTGGAGTATCGCTTCGTGGCGGCTGGGAGCGCTTGCGGATCGTAAAACGAGCTGTGCTCCGGCGAAGGCCGGAGCGTTGGCCGCCGGAGACCTGCAAGCCGCCAACGCTCCGGCCTTCGCCGGAGCACAGGGGTACTATTCCGCCGCCTTAACCCCCGCCACCAGCTCAGCCAGCTCGCCGCTCTCGTACATCTCCATCATGATGTCCGATCCGCCGACGAATTCGCCCTTCACGTAAAGCTGCGGGATCGTCGGCCAGTCCGAGAACGCCTTAATGCCCTGCCGGACTTCCTGGTCCTGCAGCACGTCGACGCTCTCGAAGGCGACGTTCAGATGGTTGAGAATCGAAATTGCCCGGTTGGAGAAGCCGCATTGCGGGAACAGCGGGCTGCCCTTCATGAACAGCACCACTTCGTTCGAATCGACCAGATCCTGCAGGCGGGCGTTGACGTCGGTCATAAATTCACTCCTCGACTGGCGCGGCGGTGGTCAGCTGGAGCGCGTGGAGCACGCCGCCCATCCGCCCGCCGAGCGCGGCATAGACTGCCTGATGCTGGCGCACCCGCGGCATTCCCTTGAAGCTGGGGCTCACCACGCGCGCGGCATAATGATCGCCGTCGCCGGCCAGATCGGTGATCTCGACCATTGCGCCGGGAATCCCCGCGCGGATCAAGGCTTCGATCTCTTCGGCCGGCATCGGCATATTATTTGGATTCCATCAGCTGGCGGCGCGCCTCGATGGTCTGCGCGGTCAACGCGCCGCGCACCGCGGCCTCATCGCTGTTCACGCCCGCCGCGAGCAGATCGCCCAGCACCTTGCGGATCACGTCGTCGTCGCCGGTTTCCTCGAAATCGGCTTGGACCACCGCCTTGGCATAGGCGTCAGTCTCTTCTGGGGTCAGCCCCATCTGCGTCGCCGCCCATTGCCCGACAAGCTTGTTGCGGCGCGCGGTGACGCGAAACGCCATGTCGGAATCATGCGCGAACTTGGCTTCAAATGCGCGCTCGCGGTCGTCGAAGGTGGTCATCGTACTGGCTACCCCTGTTTGGCTTTGGCCCGAGATAGGTGGGGCACGTCGCCGTGGCAACCGTCAGCCGGGCCAGACGATCGCCGCATCGCCAGGCGCCCAGGGTTTGAGGCGGCGGAACGCCTGTTCGAACAGCGGCGAGGCGATATGCCGGGCAAGCCAAGCGATCACGTTCGGCACGGGCTGCCGCTCGAACCACGCCGTATCCACGCCCGCAAATTGCCGGACGAACGGCACGATCGCCATATCGGCAAGCGTACGGCGCTCCCCGCAGATATTGGCATGCCGCGAAAGCCGCGCCTCCAGCTCCCCAAGCATTTCCATGCCCGCCGCCCGATGCGCGTGCGGATCGGCATCATGGCGTTCGGGATATTTATACCGGTCGAGATGATGCTTGAAGTGGTCATCGAACGCCGCGATCAGCACCGCATCGTCCCCGGCCAACCAGTTCTCGGGATCGTGGTCGCGCAGAGCCCAGCGCATGATATCGATGCTCTCGTCGATCACGCCATCCGCCAGCACGAGCACCGGAACCGTGCCCTTCGGCGATACCGCAATCATCTCAGCCGGCTTGTTCCGCAATGCCACCTCGCGGATCGCAAACGGCTTGCCCCGCACCAGCAGCGCCATCCGTGCGCGCATCGCATAGGGGCAGCGCCGGAAGCTGTAGAGCGTGTCAGTCGCCAACCTTCACCACGAGCTTCCCGATCGCCTCGCGCGCCGCCATCTTGGCGATCGCCTTGCCGCCGTCGGCGAACGCATAGGTCTCGGTCACCCGAGGCGCGATCTTGCCCTCGGCCCACAAGCGGAACAGCCGCTCGACATGCGCCTGATTGGCCGCCGGATCGCGCATCGCGAACGCGCCCCAGAAGACGCCGCAGACGTCGCAGCTCTTGAGCAGGGTCAGGTTGAGCGGCAGCTTCGGGATGCCCGCGGGGAAGCCGACCACCAGATAGCGGCCTTCCCACGCGATCGATCGCAGCGCCGGCTCGGCATAATCGCCGCCCACGGGATCGTAGATCACGTCCGCCCCGCCGCGCCCGAGCACCGCCTTGAACTGCTCCGCCAGCGCCTTGGACTGATCCTTGTCGAACGGCGCGCGGCCATAGACCAAAGTCGCGTCCGCCCCCGCCACCTTCGCCACCGCAGCCTTTTCCTCGGACGACACCGCCGCGACCACGCGCGCGCCGAATGCCTTGCCCAGTTCGATCGCCGCCAGCCCGACGCCGCCCGCGGCGCCCAGCACCAGCAAGGTCTGCCCCTCGATCAGCCGCCCGCGATCGAGCAACGCATGGATGGTGGTGGCATAGGTCAGCAGCAGCGCCGATCCCTCCTCGAAGCTGCGCCCCTCGGGCAGGCGAAACAGCCGCGCGGCATCGATCACGATCTTCTCGACCAGCCCGCCATAGCCGGTGGTCGCGACGACGCGGTCGCCCGGCGCCCAGTCGGTCACGCCCTCGCCCACCGCCTCGACCACGCCCGCGATCTCGCTGCCCGGCGCGAATGGCCGCTCGGGCTTGAGCTGATATTTGTCCTCGATGATCAGCACGTCGGGGAAGTTGATCGAGCAGGCCTTCACCGCGACCAGCACCTGGCCCGGCCCGGCCACCGGATCGGGCAATTCCTCCAGGCTTAGAGTTTCAGGTCCGCCCGGCGCCTTCGACAGCAAAGCCTTCATTTCCACTCCCAACCGCGATCCACGGACGCGCGACAGCGGCGCCCGATTCGAATTTCGAAATCGCGGTATCCCGGGCCAAGGTCAAGCCGATCTCGTCGAGCCCCTGCATCAGGCAGTCGCGCCGGAACGCCTCGAGCTCGAACGGAAACCGATCCTGAAACTTCGTGGTGACCGTCATCGTCTCGAGGTCGACGGTGATCTCGTCGGTGCTGGCGACCTCGACCAGCCGGTCGATCGCCTCCTGCGGCAGCACCACGGGGACGATCCCGTTCTTGAAAGCATTGCCTGAGAAAATGTCCGAAAAGCTCGGAGCGATCACCGCCTGGATCCCCATATCGGCCAGCGCCCATGCGGCATGCTCGCGGCTCGATCCGCACCCGAAATTCTCGCCCGCGACCAGGATCGGGCTGCCGGCATAGCGCGGATCGTCGAACAGATTGCCCGGCTCCGCGCGCACCGTCTCGAACGCGCCCTTGGCCAGTCCCGTGCGGCTGATCGTCTTCAGCCAGTGCGCGGGAATGATAACGTCGGTATCGATATTCTTGGCGCCCCACGGATAAGCGCGCCCTTCGACTTGGCGGACGGGTTCCATCAGCGTGCCCCTTCGGGAAAATATGGCAATTCGGCAATATCGAGCACCTCGTGCTGGACGATCACCGTCGCATTCAGGTTCTTGGCGATCCCCTTGAACCGCGCGATCGACGCGAGCGTATCGGCGCGGTTGGCGTTGAACGCCGGCACCTGATCTTCCTCATAGCTCACCTGCTGGTGAAACAGGTCGCCGGAAAGCAGCACCCAGCCCTTGTCCGCCAGATGCACCAGCAGCGAATGATGCCCCGCGGTGTGCCCCGGCGTGGCGAGTATCGTCACGCTGCCGTCGCCGAACACGTCCTTATCGCCGCGAACCGGCTCGGCCTTGGCCCCGCCGTCGAGCCACGGCAGCAGCCCCGCGCGGTCGCCCGCGTCGGTGGATGCCTTGAGCTGTTCGATATCCTCCGCCCCCATCAGCAACGTCGCGCCGGGGAACGCCAGTGCCTGGCCGGTATGATCGGCATGGCGGTGGCTGATCGCGATGTAGCGGATCTGCGCTGGCTTGAGCCCGATCTGCGCGAGTTGCTCCGGCAATGGCTTGCTGTCGCCCAGCGCGGCCTCGGGCAGCCCGGTATCCCAGATCAGATACTCGCTGCCATGCCGGATCAGATAGCAGCTGACCACCAGGTCGCGCTTCTCGCCGTCGAAGCGGTGCGTATCGCTGAACCCGGCGAAATCCTCGCCGTTCAGCACCCCGCAGGGAAGCCGCCACAGCTCGACTTCGGCAGGTGCCGGTGCGGGAGTCATCAGCAAAGCAGCAAGAGCGAACAGGTTCATGCGCGATTCCCCATCAGGATCGCATCACTCCTAGAACCACCAGCGCTGGAGGCAAATCTCAGTTGGAGGCGAGCTTCGGCGCTTCGCTCAGCTCGGCCTTGATCGGCGCGCTGTCCTTTGCGCGGGGAATCGTTGAAGCATAAGCCGCGGCCACGCCGCTCAGCACCGTTCCGGCCACCAGAACCACCAATACCCGCTTCATGCCCCATCCCCTTACGCACCCGCCGTCATCAACTCCCTGACGTCGGTCAGTCGTCCCGTCACCGCCGCTGCGGCCGCCATTGCCGGCGACACCAGATGCGTCCTCGCCCCGGGACCCTGCCTTCCTACGAAATTCCGGTTCGACGTGGAAGCACAACGTTCGCCGCTAGGTACTTTATCGGGGTTCATTGCGAGACACATCGAGCAACCCGGCTCACGCCATTGGAATCCGGCGTCAATAAATATCCGGTCGAGCCCCTCGGCCTCGGCCTGGCGCTTGACCAGCCCCGATCCGGGAACCACCAAAGCCTGGCGGATTCCCGCCGCCACATGCCGCCCGTTCACCACCGCGGCGGCTGCGCGAAGGTCCTCGATCCGGCTGTTGGTACAGCTGCCGATGAAGACATGCTCGATCGCGATGTCGCGCATCGCGGTGCCGGCCGCGAGCCCCATATAATCGAGCGATTTCTGCGCGGCGACGCGCTTGGAGGGATCGGCGAAGCTCTCGGGATCGGGCACGATCCCGGTGATCGGCACCACATCCTCGGGGCTGGTGCCCCAGGTCAGCGACGGCGAGATGTCGTCGGCGTGGAGCGTCACGACCTTGTCGTACACCGCGCCCGGATCGGTCGCGAGGCTGCGCCAATAGGCGACGGCTTTGTCCCAGTCCGCGCCCTGCGGCGCCATCGGCCGGCCCTTCAGATAGGCAAACGTCTTGTCGTCCGCCGCGATCAGCCCTGATCGCGCCCCGCCCTCGATCGACATATTCGAGACGGTGAGCCGCCCCTCGACCGACATCGCGCGGATCACCTCTCCGGTGAATTCGATTACATAGCCGGTGCCGCCCGCCGCACCGATCTTGCCGATGATCGCCAGCACCACGTCCTTGGGGCTGACCCCGAAGCCGAGCGTGCCGTCGACGCGAATCTCCATCGTCTTCGATTGCTGGAGCAACAGCGTCTGCGTCGCGAGGACATGCTCGACCTCGCTGGTCCCGATCCCGAACGCCAGCGCCCCCAGCGCGCCATGCGCCGAGGTATGGCTGTCCCCGCAAACCAGGGTGGTGCCCGGCAGCGTAAATCCCTGCTCGGGGCCGATGACATGCACGATCCCCTGCCGCGCATCGAGCGCGTCGATATAGGGCACGCCGAACTCGGCGACGTTCCGCCGCAGCGTCGAAAGCTGGTTCGCGCTCTCCGGATCCTTGATCGGCAACGCATTGCCCGCGGCATCGACGCGCGCGGTCGTCGGCAGATTATGGTCGGGCACCGCGAGCGTCAGATCGGGGCGGCGAACCTTTCGGTCGGCGACACGAAGCCCCTCGAACGCCTGCGGGCTGGTCACTTCGTGCACCAAATGGCGATCGATATAGATCAGGAACGTCCCATCGTCGCGGCGCTCGACGACGTGATCGGCCCAGATCTTTTCATAGAGGGTCAGCGGCTTTGCCATGGCGAGCGATCTAGTCGAATCGTGCGCGTCCGCAAGCGGCAGCGCAATTTTCCGTCGCGAAGCTGGGCTTTACTTCCGCGCGCCCTCGCCCTTCAGATATTCCTGCAGCGCCGTGATCTCGGCGTCGGTCAGCGCCGATCCCGAATCCACCGCGACTTCGCGCATCAGCCCCAGGTCGCGGCCGCTCATGCCCACCCCGGTGCGCATCAGCTTGCGGAACGCTTCCGGGCTGTACGCCGTCGCCATCTGGTTCAGCGCCGGCGTGGTCATCCCACCACCAGGCGCGACCTTGGTCTCGTTGATATTGTGGCATTCTGAGCAGACCGTGTCGTAATAATAGCGGCCGAGGTCTGCGGGCCGCTGCTTCGGCGCGACCTTGCCGATCACATAATTCGGCGTGAACTGGCCGGTGAGCATGCCCAGCCGCCCGAGCGGACCATAAGACGTAGCCCGCGTCACATCCTTGGTCGTAGGCTGCACCGTGCGCAGCCATGCGATCACCTTCGCCGCGTCATCGTCCGACACATGCTGCAGCGAGCCGGCGGGCATGATGAACACCGCGCTGCCATCCTTGCGGATGCCATGGCGGATTAGCCGCAGCACCTCGGCATCGGAATACGTCGCGATCTTGCGCGCGATCCCCGGCGCCGCGACCGTCGCGACGAACCACGGCGGATCGGGCCACACGCTGCCCTCGGCATTGTCATTGTGGCAGCCGCGGCACCCGAGAATCTTCGCGATCCGCCCGCCCTCGGCGATCGACGCCGCGTCCTTGGGGAGCGTGATTTCCTCGAGCGGCACCGCGTGGCCGCTGCGGATGATCCATTCGGACCCGCCATAGACGATTACGACGGCGGCGAGGATCAGCACCCCGAGCGCCAGCCCGATCTTTTTCGCGATATGCATGGCCCCGAACTCCCCCGATTCCGGGTCGCGCTATGCCATAATCCTCATGCCTGCGCCAGAATCGGCGACACATAGCTTGCGTCATGCGCAAACGGCATCGGCCCGCCATCGCGCAACGCCGCCAGCACTTCGCCGAACCCAGTCTCGCAGCGGAACCCCATCATCCGCTCGGCCAGCCCGGCGTCATAGACCCGCCCGATGCTGCGCGGCAGCTGCCACCCCGCCCGCGCATAGAGCGCCACCGCCTCGGGAAAATGCCGCGCGATCACCGCGGGCGCATCGACCTTGAGCTCGGCGCAGTCCTCACGCGAAAACGGCGTCGGTGCCGACAGGATGAAGGTCCCGAAGCCGATCTCCGGCGCCTTCTCAAGCGCCATCAGATGCGCCCGCGCGGCATCCTCCACGGTCAGCCGCCGGTTGAGAAACTCGTTCGCCTTCATGTTCGCGCCCGAAAGATCGCGGTGCGTATCGTCCTCCTCGGGAAAGAAGCGCGCGGTCCGCAACACCATGCTCGTCAGCCCATGCTCGAGATGCGCCAGCCGGCAGAGATGCTCGGCGGCAAGCTTGGTCACGCCATAGATATTACGCGGGCTGAGCGGCCCGGATGCCTCGTCGAGCCAAATTGCCTCCGCCGCCCGCTCGGCACGGATCGCGTCGGAGATCATCAGCGAGGTGGTGGATGTGAACACGAACCGGTCATGCCCCGCGGCCCGCGCGGCTTCGAGCAGGTTGAGCGTGCCGCTCACATTGACATCGACGAACGCCTGCGCCGGATACCGCACGATATCGGGCTTGTGCAGCGCGCCCCCGTGGATCACCGCCTCGATCCCCTGCTCGCCAAACACCCGGTCGATCAGCCCGCGATCGGCAACGCTCCCCAGCACCTGCGTGTCCACGCCCGGCGCTACATCCAGTCCGGTCACCGCATGCCCCGCGTCCCGCAGCATGGGTGCGAGAAAGCGGCCGAGCCAGCCGGACGAGCCTGTCAGGAGGATGCGCATGGGCGCCTCATACCCAGCCCGTCATTCCGGGGAAAGCCGGGATCTCGGGCAATTGCCGGTCTCCGCTCGCACGAGGTCCCGGCATTCGCCGGGATGACGCCAGCCTCCGTAAAACGACTCACCCGTAGGATGACTCATCGTATTTCGACTCAATTGCCGGCGGCCCGCACCTGCCCGATATAGCTCGCATGTACCGAGGAACGGCTTCTGCGGCGCAGCGTATCCGCACCGAGAAGCCGAACCTGAGGACTATGGGGGCCGGGCGTTTTCGCTCGGCCCTTTTCGCGTCAGGCCGCGGCCGGGATCGGCGAGGCCAGCGTTTCGGCGGGATCGTGCGCATCGGCCCAGTCGGTGCGCCTGGGCATCCAGACATTCACGAACAGCACCGGCAGCTTGAGGAACAGCAGTTCCGAATGGATGAAGGTGTCGATCGCCCGCTCCCACCATTTCGGGTCGCGCTTGCCGTTGGCCTTGAGCCAGCCGTCATAGGGCGCCCAATGGCTCGGCTCGTCGCGGTGGACGACCTGGAAGATCTTCATCATCACCTTGTCGTCGCGTACCAGCGGGTGCTTGAGCAGCACCTCGACCTGCTTGAACCCGCGCTGCTCGGTCAGCGAAATGACGCGGCAGAGCTTCTCGAACTCGTCGTCGCTGGCGATGATCGCGTCGGTATCGAGATTGTCGATCGTCGTGCGGAAGATGATCTCGACGAAGCGGTCGATATGGCCGCAGGTGCGGTCGACCTTGAGCGGCATCTTGCCCTGCAGCTCGAACCAGCGCTTGAACATCACATAATGTTTGCGCTCGTCGGCGCGGTGCTGCTCGATCGCTGCGATCAGCGCATGATCGTCGGGCGCGCGGGCGCGAACGGCGTAGAGCACGCGGTCGATGCTCGTATAGCCGCGATGCTCGTTATAGATGTAGATCGACGCGAGCAGGTCGAGATAGCGTCTGCGGAGTGCTGAAAACATGGGCTAAAGTACGCCCCCGGCGGCGGAGCGTCAAACCCGCAGAATCATGGCATCGCCTTATTGAGGAACGCCACGCTGTCCGCCAGCGTCGCACCCTTGCCGCGATAGGGCACCGACAGCGCCATCACCACTTCCTCATGGCTCAGGCCTGGATAATTGTGCAGTTCGACCGGCGCCCCCAGCGCCTTTTGCGCCGCCGCCAGGTTGATTGCGTTCTTCGGCCGCACCTGCGTGTCCACGGTCGAGGTGATCAGCAGCAACGGCGGCGCATCCTTGCGCGCGAAGTGGATCGGCTGGGTCATCATCGGATCGGCGACCCCCGCCATCGCGTCGATCGAACGCTTCTTGTCGAACGGGTAGAAGTCGTATGGGCCCGACAGTCCGATCGACGCCTTGACGATCGCAGGATCGACGCCCTCCGCCTTCAGCCAGCGGCTATCGAGCGCCAGCATCACCGACGTGTAGGCCCCCGCCGAATGCCCCGCGAAGGCGATCCGGTTGGGATCGCCGCCGAACTCCGCGACATGGTCGCGCGTCCATTTCACGGCCTGCGCGCCATCCTGCAGGAACGCCGGGAAGCGCACCCCCGGCACCTTGCGGTAATCGGGCACCACCACCACGAACCCCGCCTTGGCAAAGGCGCGCGCGGCAAAGGCATAGGCTCGCCGGTCGCCATGCACCCAGCCGCCGCCATACCAGAAGATCAGCACCGGGCGGGGCTTTGCGCTTGCCCCCGCCGGCCGCCACACGTCGAGCGTCTGCCCCTCGGTCCCGAAGGCGATCGCGCTGCCCGGCCGCTCGGCCCCCGAGCCACCGCCCATGACCCCGTCGAGCGTGGAAAGCAGCGCAGGCGGCGATGTCATGGCAGTCCAAACTCCCAAGCCCACTATCAGGACAACGACAACGAGTGCGGTCCGGCGCCAGTTCATGATCTTCGCTCCTGCTCGCCGTGTCTTCCGCGCGCATGCGCTGCGCCATCGCGATCCGTCGCGACGGCGGCCTGCAGATCGGCGCGGTCGAACAATGGCTTGGCATATTGATCGATGTGCCGCCGAAGCGATGTCCCGGCAAGACCGTCGTAGCGCACGACATCGACCGTCACGGCCAAGCTGCTCTCGTCGAGCAGCGACCAGATACGCGCGATCACGGCGTCATCCAGCCCGCCATATATGGCGAGATCGATATCGGAAGCGGAGTGCGCACGCCCTAGCGCCCGCGATCCAAATACCGATACGCGGTCTATCTGATCCGCGAATTGACTAAGCACGACGCGCAGGATGTCGCGGTCGCGATCGGACAGCGTCAAGGTCTCACTGTCCAGCGAAGCGGACATATTCGGCAACAAGAAGCTCGTGCAATTCCTCGAAACGTTCCATGAAGCGGTCGCGGAGGGCCACCAGCACCCGATCGAACGCTTGCCGGCGATACACGTGCGACATCTCGTTTCGCGCATCGAGCGCTTCCATCCAGACCGCGCCTTCAGTAATGTAGCCGGTAGCAAACGCTGCTCGCAGGACGTCGCCCGGGCCGGAGCGATCAAGCGTAACCTTCCTGAAAACCAGGAAGTCCTTCAATGTCTTCCACGCCAGCTCGAACGTATATTCGAAACGCTGGATGACACCCTCACGAACGATGGGATGCTGGTTCGGATCGTCCAGCAAATCCACGCCCTCGCGCAGCAGCACCAACGCGCCGTCGAAATTCTGAAACCGCTGGATCCAGCGCGGCGTATCGGAGGCGGCGATGTCGATCACATGCCTGTATACCGTGCCGTCGTCTTCGCGGCTACCTCTTCGGCGGTCACCCCCGGCGCCATCTCGACCAGCCGGAACGGGCTCTCGTGATCGGGCCGCTGGAACACCGCGAGATCGGTGATGACCATATCGACGACATTCTTGCCGGTAAGCGGCAACGTGCATTCCGCGATGAACTTCGGGTCGCCATTCTTCGACGTATGCTCCATCACCACGATGATCTTCTTGACCCCGGCGACCAGGTCCATCGCCCCGCCCATGCCCTTGATCATCTTGCCCGGGATCATCCAGTTGGCGATGTCGCCATTCTCGGCGACTTCCATCGCGCCGAGCACGGTCAGGTCGATATGCCCGCCGCGGATCATCGCGAAGCTCTGGTCCGATCCGAAATAGGCCGATTGCGGCAGCTCGCTGATCGTCTGCTTGCCCGCGTTGATCAGGTCGGCATCCTCTTCGCCCTCATAGGGGAAAGGCCCGATGCCGAGCATGCCGTTCTCGGACTGCAGCGTCACCTCCACCCCCGGCGGAATATGGTTCGCCACCAGCGTGGGGATGCCGATGCCGAGATTGACGTAATATCCGTCCTCGAGCTCGCGCGCCGCGCGGGCGGCCATTTCGTCGCGGGTCCAGGGCATTCGTTCAATCCTTGCTTGTCGGAAGCGTTGCGTCGGGCGCCACGCCGAGCGGCGCTGGCGTTGGCGTTGGCGTTGGAGCCGGAGCGGGCGCCGGCCCGGGGTCGGTCCAGCGCTTGTCCTGCGGGAAGATATCGTCGATCGATCCGTGCAGCCCGGTGCCGTAGACCGGGTTGGGCAGCACGAACCAGCCCGATCCCCACATCGCCGCGACCATCGTCTGGCTCGCCATGTTGCGCCGGATCGGCACCGGCACGCCGCCGGGATTGAACAGATCGGTGAAGTCGCCCAGCTGATCGCCGACCAGCGCCACCACGCAATATTTGGCGGCGATTTCCCAGCGGCGCGTGTCCTTGCCGCTCGAATTCGGCCCGTCCACGCGCAGCCACAAGGTCTTGCCCAATTCGGCCTCGCCCAGCCCGGCATGCGCCAGCGCCGCCACGGTCTGCGCGGCATTGGCCTGCGAGCGGTTGGAGTTGAACACCACCACTACGCCCGCACGCCGCGCGCCGTCGAGCGTCTCGACCGCGCCCGGCACCGGCGCGACATCCTCGGCCCCGGTCTGCTCCCAGCGCTTCCACCGGGCATCGTCATACGGCCCGGTACGCTGCGCATCGTCGGCTTCGAAGCCGATATTGAGCAATGCCGTCTCGTCCACGTCGAGCACCACCGCCAGCGGCTTCTTCCCGCACGGCACGAACTTGGGCACCTCGAGCGTTGCTTCCGGCGATAGCACCACGCTGCGGATGTCCAGCCCGGCCTTGCGATCGGCGGCGCGGTCCGAAAGATAGCGCCACAAAGCCTGATAGGCCTGGATGCTGATCGCCGCGCCCTCGCCCGATCCGTAGAGATATTGCATCCCCGCCGGGGGCTTGGGCGGCGCCGGCTGGCCCTCCACCGTCGGCGCAGGATCGCTCGGACCCGGCATCTTGCCGCCGCTGACCACGCCGACGATCTTGAACGGCTCGACGCCCGGCGTCGACGCCTCGGCCGGTGCGGTTTGCGCCGCTGCCGCTGCCGGCGCCCGCTCCGCCCGCCGCTCCTCGCTGCCGCTCATTTTCTTCTTGCCGATCACGCCCCCGGCGGCGAGCGGGATCGCCGCGGCGGCGATGCACCCGGTCATCGCCGGTGCGGCGGTCAGCAACAGGGCAACGGCGACGGCGCGGCGCATCATGCCGCCTCGCGCTTGCGGGTGAGCCGGAACTCGATCTTCTTGTCGTACGGCGAACCGACGATCATCCGTTTCACATAGATGCCCGGCAGATGGATCGTATCGGGATCGAGGCTGCCGACCGGCACCACTTCCTCCACCTCGGCGACGCAGACCTTCCCCGCGGTCGCCATCGGCGCGTTGAAATTGCGCGCGGTCTTGCGGAAGAGCAAATTGCCGCTGGTATCGGCCTTCCAGCCCTTGATGATCGACAGATCGGCGCGGATGCCGCGCTCGAGGATATATTCCTGTCCGTCGAAGACCTTGACCTCCTTGCCCTCGGCCACCTGGGTGCCGACGCCGGTCTTGGTATAGAAGCCTGGGATCCCCGCCCCGCCCGCGCGGCAGCGCTCGGCCAAAGTCCCCTGCGGACAGAACTCGACCTCGAGCTCGCCCGAGAGATACTGCCGCTCGAATTCCTTATTCTCGCCGACGTAGGACGAGATCATCTTCCTCACCTGCCGCGTACGGAGCAATTTCCCCAGCCCCTCGCCGTCGATACCGGCATTGTTGCTCGCGATGGTGAGCTCCTTGACTCCGCTGGCCTCGATCGCGTCGATCAGCCGCTCGGGAATGCCGCACAGACCGAAGCCGCCCGCGCAAATCGTCATGCCATCGAACAGCAGCCCTTCCAGCGCTGCCGCGGCGTCGGGATAGAGCTTCTTCATGGGACCGAGTCTCTCCTTTGCCGCCCGCGATAGGCGCGCGGCGCGGGGGCGGTCAAGCGAACCTGAATAGCTATTCAAGTTGGGGATGCTGCCCCGCAAACCGAAAGCGGGACCACGCCGACCGGGATAAAAGACGATATTGCAGGAATGTCACACGGCATTCCGGAGTGCCGTTATCGCTAACATTTTGTTGCGATGACGTCACTTTACTGTAAATTTGCCCGCAGGCGGCACAAGCCGCCAATGTCTATTGGGGAGGATAATTCATGCGGTTTTTCGCAGCATCTGCATTGGCGCTCGCTTTCATTGCCACGCCAGCCTTGGCGCAGGACGGCGACAGTTCCTTTGGCGGTTTCCACATTGAAGCGGTCGGCGGCGTCGACGATGCCTCGGGCGGCGGCACGAACAATACCGGCCTCACCTATGGCATCGGCGCCGGCTACGACGGCGATCTCGGCGGCGCGGTGATCGGCGTCGAAGTGGAAGGCGCGCTCAGCACGGTCGAATGGTGCCCCACCGGCGGCGTTTGCGTCGATGCCGGGCGCGACCTGTACGCCGGCGTTCGCGCGGGCAAGCGCATCGGCGACAGCGGTCTGATCTACCTGAAGGGCGGCTACACCAACGCCCGCGTCAACATCACCACCGGCGCCACCACGGTGTTCAGCGACAATCTCGACGGCGTCCGCCTCGGTGTTGGCGCCGAAGGGCATAAGGGCAAGCTGCTGTTCCGCGTGGAATATCGCTATTCGAATTATGAGCAGGATTTCTCGCGCCATCAGCTGGTGCTTGGCGTCGGCATCACTTTCTGAATTCCGGCCTCCAGAAAAGCCGCGCGGAGCCCTGTTCCGCGCGGCTTTTCGCTGCCCGAAGCCGGGCCAGGTTTTCTCGCCGTCCGGCCTGCGCGCCCTTCCGGCTTGGTCTGCGCGCCGCGGATCGTTAGGGTCGCACGATGACCGCAAAACGCACCGGGGGCCGGATCCTCGTAGACAATCTCGTCGCGCAGGGCTGCGACCGCATCTTCCACGTGCCGGGCGAGAGCTTCCTCGCAGTGCTCGACGCGCTGTACGACGGCTCCGGAATCGAGGTGGTGACCTGCCGGCAGGAAGGCGGCGTGGGCTTCATGGCCTGCGCCGACGGGGCGATGACCCAACGGCCCGGCATCGCCTTCGTCACTCGCGGCCCGGGCGCGACCAACGCCAGCATCGGCGTCCATGTCGCGATGCAGGATTCGCAGCCGATGATCCTGTTCATCGGCGACGTCGATCGCGGCATGCGCGACCGCGAGGGATTCCAGGAGGTGGATTTCCCCGCCTTCTTCGCCCCCATCTGCAAATGGGCGACCCGCATCGAGGACGCCCGCCGCATCCCCGAATATATCGCGCGCGCCTTCAGCGTCGCCACCTCCGGCCGCCCCGGCCCGGTGGTGATCGCATTGCCCGAGGACATGCTGTGCGACGTGGTCGAGGCGGTGGACCGGAAAGCGGTCAAATTGCCGATACAGGGAGCCCACCAGGTCGAGATCGACACTGTGTGCAAATTGCTGCGCAAGGCCGAGCGCCCCGTTGCGATCGTCGGCGGCGCGGGCTGGAGCCCAGGCACGGGATCCGTCTTCCGCGCCTTCGCGCGCCAGTGGGGCATCCCCGTGGCCGGGGCGTTCCGGCGGCAGGATGCGATCCCCAACACGGCCGATGAATGGGCCGGCAATCTCGGCTACGGGCCCAATCCCAAGCTGGTCGCCCGCATCAAGGCGGCCGATCTCCTGCTGGTGGTGGGCGCAAGGCTCGGCGAGGCGACCACCGATGGCTATACGCTGATCACGCCCGATCATCCCGGGCAGAAATTGATTCACGTCCACCCCGACCCGTCCGAGCTCAACCGTGTCTACCGCGCGGATATGGCCATCTGTGCCAGCCCGGTGGCATTCTCGGCGGCGATGAGGGTCGCGGAACGCCCAGATGCGATCCATCCCTCCGCCGACGAAGCCCACGCCGAATGGCTCGAATGGTCCACCCCCAAGCCGCGCGAAGGCGTGGCCCTCGATCTCGGCCAATGCGTCGCGGCGATGCGCGCGGCGATGCCAGCCGACACGATCATCTGCAACGGCGCCGGCAATTTCTCGTCCTGGTGGCATCGCTACTGGCATTACGGCCCCCAACCCTCGCAGCTCGCCCCCACCGCCGGCGCGATGGGATACGGCGTCCCCGCCGCGGTCGCCGCCAAGCTGCGCGCGCCCGAGCGCCAGGTCGTGGCGCTCGCGGGCGACGGCGATTTCATGATGAACGGCCAGGAGCTCGCCACCGCGATCCAGCACGGCGCCCAGATCATCGTGCTGGTAATCGACAACGGCGCCTACGGCACTATCCGCATGCACCAGGAGCGCGAATATCCCGGGCGGCTGGCGGGGACCACGTTGCACAATCCCGATTTCGCCGCGCTCGCCCGCGCCTATGGCGCCTGGGCCGAGACCGTCACGACGACCGAGCAGTTCGCCCCCGCGCTGGAACGCGCGCTGGCGACGGACGGGGTCCGCCTGCTGCACCTCAAGACCGACGTGGAAATCATCACGCCCGGCACCACCATCACGGCGATCCGCGGCGGTTAGGCGATCCAGCCCGTGCGCCGCCAGGGAACGGGACGCTGCCCGAGCTCCTCGCGCAACGTATCCACCGCCCATTGCTCGTCGACCCCCACCGCGCGGGCATAGGCGCGGACGAAGCCGGTCGCATAGATATGGCCGCTGAATTCGTCGAAGCGCGCTTCCTCGATCGCGGCGAGGAATTTCAGGCCGATGCGAGTCTCCGCCTGCACGTCCTCGAGACGCATCCGCCGCCCTTCGCGCGCCGCGCGCAAAGCCGGACCAAGCTGGCCGCGGGTGATCTTCGCGATCTCGCCGTGCGAAAAGGGCAGCACCGCATCGTCACTGGCGCGAATAGTATGCGGCATCTGGCTCTCCCCTTCCGCGCCGATTTGCCCAGCTTGACGGTCACCACAAGTCGTAACGTACCCGGAATGGGATTCCTACCACTATGTAACAAGAAGGCCACCCCGGTTTCCCGGAGCGGCCTTCTCGTCGCCTTGCCGGCGCTAACGCTTAGATGTCGTCGCCAAGCGCGCCCTTGACCTTGCCGGCGAGCTGCTGGGCCTTGCCCTTAATCTCCTGGCCCGCGCCTTCGTCGCGCGTATCGGGGTCGTCGCTGTGCTGCTTGATCTTGCCTGCGGCCTCGTTGAGATTGCCTTTGATCTTGTCGACGAGTTCACCCATGATAGCCTCCTTGTCGCGGAGAAATTTCCGTCCCCGATCAAACGGTTCGGAGGGCGCCGGGTTCCCGGGCAAAGGGGGGATGAGGCGAGATGCCCGATCGCATCGCCGAACATTATGAGCGCCATGCGCACGCCTTCGATTCCCTGCGCCGCAGGAATTTCAACGAACGCCACTGGCTCGATCGCTTCCTCGTCGGCGTCCCCAAAAGCGGCCATGTCCTCGATCTCGGCTGCGGCGGTGCCGAGCCGATCGCGCGCTACGTGATCGATACCGGGCGCGCACTCACCGGCGTGGACATCTCGGCCAAGATGATCGCGCTCGCCCGCACCCGCTTCGGCCGCCAGATCTGGTTGAAGGCGGACATGCGCACCGCCGCGATGGGCCGCAAATATAATGGCGTGCTCGCGTGGGACAGCCTGTTCCACCTGCCGCACCGCGACCAGCAGGCGATGATCGGCAGGATCGCCAACTGGCTCGAGCCCGGCGGCATGTTCCTGTTCAACTCAGGGCCAGAACATGGCGAGGCGATCGGCGACCAGTTCGGCGAATCGCTCTACCACGCCAGCCTCGCGCCCTGGGAATATCGCGAATTGTTCGCGGAGTTCGGCCTCACCGAAATCGCCTTCGCCCCCGACGATCCGGCGACCGGGGGGCGGACGGTGTGGCTGGTGAGGAAGTTCGAGTAAAATTTCCTCTCCCGCTGGGAGAGAGAGGTAGGCGCGAAGCGCCGGAAGGGTGAGGGTGGCTGATTAAGGCGATACGTCGCCCTCACCCTCCCACTCGGCTACGCCGAGCAGGCCCCTCCCTGTCCCGACGGGAGAGGGGTTTCAGATGAGCCCCGCCAGCGGGCTGCTCGGATCGGCGTACATCCGCCGCCCCATCCGCCCGGCGCGATACGCCAGCCGCCCGCTCTCGACCGCCAGCTTCATCGCCGCCGCCATCATCACCGGGTCCTTGGCCTCGGCGATCGCGGTGTTCATCAGCACGCCGTCGCAGCCCAATTCCATCGCCGCGCTCGCGTCCGAAGCGGTGCCCACCCCGGCGTCGACCAGCACCGGCACCTTGGCGCCCTCGACGATCAGCCGGATCGTCACGCGGTTCTGGATGCCCAGCCCCGAACCGATCGGCGCGCCCAAGGGCATGATCGCCACCGCGCCGACATCCTCCAGCCGCTTCGCCGCGATCGGATCGTCGACGCAATAGACCATCGGCAGGAAGCCTTCCTTGGCGAGAATCTCGGTCGCCCGCAGCGTCTCGACCATGTCGGGATACAAAGTCCGCGCCTCGCCAAGGACTTCGAGCTTCACCAGATCCCAGCCGCCCGCCTCGCGCGCCAGCCGCAGCGTCCGGATCGCCGATTCGGCGTCGAAGCAGCCCGCGGTGTTGGGCAGATAGGTGATCTTCTTCGGATCGATGAAATCGGTCAGCATCGGCGCATTGGGGTCGCTGACGTTCACCCGCCGCACCGCCACGGTGACGATCTCGGCGCCGCTGGCCTCGACCGCCGCCGCATTCTGCGCGAAATCCTTATACTTGCCGGTGCCGACGATCAGCCGCGAGCGGAAGGTCCTGCCCGCCACCGTCCAGCTATCCGCATCGACCTGTCCGTGGTCCCCGCCCCCCACGAAATGCACGATCTCCAGCTCGTCGCCATCCTCGACAACCACCTGATCGAGCGTCGATCGCGGCACCACCTCGAGGTTGCGCTCGACCGCGAGCTTGGCCGGGACCAGCCCCAATTGCTCGGCAAGCTGGGCGATGGTGAGTCCCGCGGCGACGCGCTTGTGCTCGCCGTTGACGATGATGCTGACGGTACCGTCGTTGTGCAAACTAACCTCCGTTCGGGCTGAGCCTGTCGAAGCCCTGCCCTCCACCAGTGAATCATATGCGGCCAGAGCCCTTCGACGGGCTCAGGGCGAGCGTTACACGCTCGATTTGATCGCTGACACCGGCTCCTATAGGGATGCCCACCCGCAGCCCGCAACCGAAAGGGGAGTCGTGACCGGCCTCGTCTATGTCCTGAACGGCCCAAACCTTAATCTGCTGGGGCTGCGCGAGCCCGAAATCTATGGCCATGACACGCTCGACGACATCGCCGGGCGCATGGAGGATCGCGCCCGCGAGCTCGATCTGGAGATCGACTTGCGCCAATCGAACCACGAAGGCCATCTGATCGATTGGATGCACGAGGCGCAGGCGCGCGAGGCTAGGGCGATCCTGCTCAACGCGGGCGCGTTCACCCACACCAGCCTCGCGCTTTACGACGCGATCCGATCGATCAGGACCCCGGTGATCGAGGTCCATCTTTCGAACCCGATCGCGCGCGAGGAATATCGTCATCACAGCTTTGTCGGCATGGCGGCAAAGGGAACCATCGCAGGCTTCGGCGCGCTTTCGTACATGCTTGCGCTTGAAGCTGCCGCGCGCATCTGACACAGGGCGCGGTTTCATCGGAAGAAGGGTCGCTTGTGGCCGATAAAGATACTCAGGACGGCGCAATGAAGGTCGATATCGACATCGTGCGCCAGCTCGCCGCGGTGCTGGACGAAACCCAGCTGACCGAAATCGAAGTCGAGGACGGCCAACGCCGGATCCGCGTCGCACGCAAGGCTGCCGCGCAGCACGTCGTCCAGGCCGCCGCGCCGGCCGCCGCCGCCGCTGCGCCCGCACCGGCCCCGGTTGCCGCGCCCGCCGCCGCTCCGGCAGCGCCCGCAGCCCCCGCCGCCAACGCGGTCAAGTCGCCGATGGTCGGCACCGTCTATCTCTCGCCCAATCCCGAAGCCGCCAGGTTCGTCGCGGTTGGCGACAAGGTCGCCGCCGGCGATACCTTGCTGATCATCGAGGCGATGAAGACGATGAACCCGATCGTCGCCCCCGCCGGCGGCACCGTCGCCGCGGTGCTGGTCGAGAACGGCCAGCCGGTCGAATTCGATCAGCCCCTGGTCGTGGTCGAGTAAATTGGCCTTGAAGAAGATCGAGAAGCTGCTGATCGCCAATCGCGGCGAGATAGCGCTGCGCATCCACCGCGCCTGTCACGAGATGGGCATCAAGACCGTCGCGGTGCACAGCACGGCGGATGCCGAGGCGATGCACGTCCGCCTCGCCGACGAGGCGATCTGCATCGGCCCGCCCTCGGCCACCGAAAGCTATCTCAACGTCCCCCGGATCATCTCCGCCGCCGAAATCTCGGGCGCCGATGCGATCCACCCGGGCTATGGCTTCCTCTCGGAGAACGCCAAGTTCGCCGAGATCGTCGAGGCGCACGGCATCATCTTCGTCGGGCCCAAGCCCGAGCATATCGTCACGATGGGCGACAAGATCGAGGCGAAGCGCACCGCCGGCGCGCTCGGCCTGCCGCTCGTCCCCGGCTCGGACGGCGCGATCAGCGACGTCGAGGAAGCCAAGGCGATCGCCGAGAAAGCCGGCTATCCGGTGATCATCAAGGCCGCATCGGGCGGCGGCGGGCGCGGCATGAAGGTCGTCACCAACCCCGCCGATCTCGAATCGCAGATGCTCCAGGCGGGCAGCGAGGCCAAGGCCGCGTTCGGCGACGCCACCGTCTATCTCGAGAAATATCTCGGCAATCCGCGCCACATCGAAATCCAGATCTTCGGCGATGGCGAGGGCAATGCCATCCACCTCGGCGAGCGCGACTGCTCGCTCCAGCGCCGCCACCAGAAAGTGCTGGAGGAAGCCCCCTCCCCCGTCCTCGGCGAGGCCGACCGCAACCGCATCGGCGGCATCTGCGCCAAGGCGATGGCCGATATGGGCTATCGCGGCGCCGGCACGATCGAGTTCCTTTGGGAAGACGGCGAGTTCTACTTCATCGAGATGAACACCCGTCTCCAGGTCGAGCATCCGATCACCGAGGCGATCACCGGCCTCGATCTCGTCCGCGAGCAGATCCGTATCGCCGAGGGCCACGGTCTGACCTTGCGCCAGCAGGACGTGGTGTTCCGCGGCCATGCGATCGAGTGCCGCATCAATGCCGAGGACCCGCGCACCTTCGCCCCCTCGCCCGGCACCGTGACGCAATACCACGCCCCCGGCGGCATGAACGTCCGCGTCGATAGCGGCCTCTACGCGGGCTACAAGGTCCCGCCTTACTACGACAGCATGATCGCCAAATTGATCGTCTACGGCACTACGCGCCAGGGCGCGCTCCGCCGTCTGCGCCGCAGCCTCGAGGAATATGTGATCGAGGGGATGAAGACCACCATCCCGCTCCACCAGGCCTTGCTAGACGATCCCGAGTTCCAGGCCGGCGACTATACGATCAAGTGGCTTGAAGCGTGGCTGGCGAAGCAGGGCGCATGAAAGCAACCATCTGGCATAACCCGCGCTGCTCCAAGTCGCGCGAAACGCTGGCGATTCTCGAAGCCACACCCGGCATCGAGGTCGAGGTGGTCGAATATCTCAAGCATCCGCCCACCCGCATGCGCCTCGCCGATCTCTACGCCAGCGCCGGCATCACCCCGCGCCAGGGCATGCGCGGCGGCGAGGACGCCGCCAAGGCGCTCCCCAAGGACGCCAGCGACGACATGATCCTCGACGCGATGGTTGCTCACCCGATCCTGATCGAGCGCCCGATCGTGGAAACCGACCACGGCGTCCGCCTCGGCCGCCCGCCCGAAAAGGTTCGCGAGATCCTCTAGACCCGCTCAGGCGGGCCGCGGCGTGCGGGTGCGATAGAAGCGAAGCGCGGCCTGTCCACAATAAAGGAGCGCGAATGCGACGAAGAACCAGCGCGTGTAGCGATAATCGGGTGTGCGATCGGTGAAGGCACCCGAAGCGATCAGCGTGAAAAGTACCGCGGAGGAAACAAGGTCCCATAGCGACCGCTCCCGGCCCTTCTCGGGTTCGGGTTCGCCCCGCGCGCGCCGGCGCGCCGCGACGCCCGGGGCGCGATGAATTTCGATCAAATTGTATAGAAGCAGGATCAGGAGCAACCCGACGCAAACGCCGGCGACCCGCGGATGCCCGTCGAGATACACGGCGACCAATCCGGCAACTGGCAGCATCATCGGCAAAATCCAGCGCTGCGGCTCTCGTAGCCTCTCCCGCTGCCGCACCATCTCCCGATCATATTCCTCGGGCGTATAGCGAACCGCCGAAGCTGGATCGTTCACCTTGACGCGCGTCTCCGCCACGCCGTTGGGCAGCCGCTCGCCGTGCGTCAGGATCACGATCAGCACCAGCAGCGCGACCCCGCCCAGCGCCCACGCGCCCCCCGCCATGTCCGCCAGCCACAGCCATACCGGCGCGGCCACGCCCAGCAGCAGATAGAGTCCGAGGGTCCAGCCAGACCACAACCGGCCACGATCGGCGACGAACTCCTCATATTCCGCAGCCGTAAAAACCACCTCATGCCCCCACTGCCGGAACACATAGCCGCCATCGCGCGCCGTGAACCGGCCCCGGAACTGCTTCTCCAGCAGATGCATGCCCGTCTCCACCTCCCGCTATCGCGGCATGCATTCCGGCGCCACGATGCCGCTTTGTCCTTTCAATCCCGGATCGCGTCTGCTTTCAACAGGCATCGTCCGGCATGCGGGGGACCTGGCCAATGATTTCACATCGCATCCTGCGCCTCAATGCCCAAACGGTCGGCATCGCCTGCGTGCTCGCCGCAACCGCGCTCGGCCTCTTCTACCTTCACAGCGCCGGTGCGCCGACGCGGTACCTCGCCATCAATGCCGGCGCGTGCGTCGTCGGCATTGCCTTGCTCGCCATCGCAGCACGATCCCGCGTCCAATCGACCGTCATCCTGCCGGCAATGAGCATTGCCCTGCTCGCCACCGCCTGGTTCGGCGTCACGGCCGATGGCGCGACGCGGTGGATCAAGGCCGGCCCGATCGTCATCGAGCCCAGCCTTGTCCTGTTGCCCTTCATGGCCGTCGCATTCGCCCGATCGCGCGGCGCATTGGCAACGCTAGGCATCGCGGTCGCGGGCGTCGCGCTGGCGCTCCAGCCCGACCGTGCCATGGCCGGCGCGCTGCTCGCCGCTGTGGCCGCACTGGCAGTGGCAAAGCGCGACCGCTGGGCGCTGCTGGCATTGGCCGCAGCCGCTATCGCATTCGCCATCACCGTGTATCGCCCGGATTCGGTGCCACCGGCGCCCTATGTCGAGCAAATCCTGTACACCGCTTTCGATGTCGGCCCTCTGACAGGATTGGCGGTGCTGGCGGGCTCGGCCTTGCTGGTCGTTCCGGGCGTCAACGGCGCGCGGCGCGGCGCGTCACACCGCGAAGCCTATGCGGCCTTCGGCGCGGTCTGGGTCGCGATCATCGCGGCCGCCGCGCTGGGGAATTACCCCACGCCCGTCGTCGGCTACGGCGCCAGCGCGATCCTCGGCTATCTGCTCGGCCTCGCCGCGTTGCCCCGTGCCGGAAACGCAGGTGACGAATCCCGGATGGCTCGCTAGGGCATCGCAGCATGACCCAGATCACCCCCGAGACCGTCGCCGAACACGGCTTCACCCCCGAGGAATATGCGCGCGTCCTCCACGCGATGGGCCGCGAGCCCAACCTCACCGAACTCGGCATCTTCTCGGTCATGTGGTCCGAGCATTGCAGCTACAAGTCCTCGCGGCTCCACCTCAAGAAGCTTCCCACCACCGGCCCGCAGGTGATCTGCGGCCCCGGCGAGAATGCCGGCGTGGTCGATATCGGCCCCGGTCCTACTGGAAAGCCCCAGGCGGCGATCTTCAAGATGGAGAGCCACAACCACCCGAGCTACATCGAGCCCTACCAGGGCGCCGCCACCGGCGTCGGCGGCATCCTGCGCGACGTGTTCACCATGGGCGCCCGCCCGATCGCCAATCTCAACGCGCTCCGCTTCGGCCGCCCCGATCACCCCAGGATGCGCCACCTGATCGCGGGCGTGGTCCACGGCATCGGCGGCTACGGCAATTGCGTCGGCGTCCCCACCGTCGGCGGCGAAGTCAATTTCCACAAGGCATATGACGGCAACATCCTCGTCAACGCGATGACCGTCGGCGTCGCGGACACCGACAAGATCTTTTATTCGGCCGCCTCGGGCATCGGCAATTCGATCGTCTATGTCGGCTCCAAAACCGGCCGCGACGGCATCCACGGCGCGACCATGGCGAGCGCGGACTTCGGCGAGGACAGCGACGAGAAACGCCCCACCGTCCAGGTCGGCGATCCCTTCACCGAGAAACTGCTGATCGAGGCCTGCCTCGAGCTGATGGCAAGCGACGCGATCGTCGCGATCCAGGACATGGGCGCGGCGGGCCTCACCTCCTCCTCGGTCGAAATGGCTAGCAAGGGCGGCGTCGGCATCGAGCTGATCATGGACGATGTCCCCCAGCGCGAAACCGGCATGACCCCGTACGAGATGATGCTGAGCGAGAGCCAGGAGCGCATGCTCATGGTCCTCAAGCCCGGCCGCGAAGATTTCGCCGAGGCGATCTTCCGCAAATGGGAGCTCGACTTCGCGGTGATCGGCACGGTCACCGATACCGGCCATATGGTGCTCAAGTGGAAGGGCGAAGTCGTCGCCGACATCCCCCTCGCCCCGCTCGCCGACGAAGCCCCGCTCTACGATCGCCCCCACGTCCCGACGCCCAAACGCGCCGAGCTGACCGACTTGCCCGAATCCACCGATCTCGCCAAGGATCTGGTCACGCTGATGGGCTCGCCCGATATCGCCAGCCGCCGCTGGATCTGGGAGCAATACGACACCCAGGTCGGCGCCGACACCGTCCAGCGCCCCGGCGGCGACGCCGCAGTGGTCCGCGTCCACGGCACCCAGAAGGGAATCGCGATCACCACCGATTGCACCCCGCGCTATTGCTTCGCCGACCCGGTCGAGGGCGGCAAGCAGGCCGTGGCCGAGGCATGGCGCAACCTGACTTCGGTCGGTGCCAACCCGCTAGCCGTCACCAATTGCCTCAACTTCGGTAACCCCCAGCGCCCCGAGATCATGGGCCAGTTCGTCGGCTGCCTCGATGGCATGAGCCAGGCCTGCATCGCGCTCGACTTCCCGATCGTCTCGGGCAACGTCAGCCTCTACAACGAGTCCAAGGCCACCGGCGGCGGGTCGGCGATCCTCCCCACCCCCGCGATCGGCGCGATCGGCTTGCTGGCCGACTGGTCGAAGAGCTGCACCATCGGCTTCAAGGGCCTCGGCGACGCGGTCCTGCTGATCGGCGAGCGCGGCGGCGATCTCGGCCAGTCGATCTGGCTGCGCGAAATCCACGGCCGCGAGGATGGCCCCCCGCCGCCGGTCGATCTCGCCGCCGAACGCCGCACCGGCGACTTCATCCGCGCGATGATTCAGAACGGTTCGATCACCGCCTGCCACGACGTTTCCGACGGCGGCCTCGCGGTAACGCTGGCGGAAATGGCGCTGGCGTCGAACCTCGGCGTATTGGTCAACGAGCCCCAGCCGTTCGGCGTCGCGGGGTCGTTCTTCGGCGAAGACCAGGGCCTCTACGCGGTCACCGTTTGCGACACCTGCCTTGCCGACTTCATGGCCGCCGCCCACGCCGCCAACGTCCCCGCCGATCCGCTTGGCCGCGTCATCAAGGACCGCCTGATCTTCGAATGCGACGAAGGCGACTGGACGGTCCCCATCGCCGATCTCCGCGAGGCGCACGAGGGATTCTTCCCGGCGCTGATGGGTGAAGACGGGGCTTTGGCCTGAACCCACTGTTCTCCGGCGAAGGCCGGAGCCTTGGCAGGCGTGCCACTGCGATAGCCGACGCTCCGGCCTTCGCCGGAGCACGGCTACGTTGAGTCGCGGCCACGAACCGCGATATGGCGGAAGCAATCGAGGGAGAACCCACCATGCCCACCGGCTATTCCGGCACCCCGCTCGCCAAGAAGCTCGGCTACGTACCGGGCATGCGCGTCTGGTTCCACGACATGCCCGAAAGCGTCCGCGCCGAGATCGACGTACCGATCGACGCGCAGCCCGGCGCCTCCGCGGGCCTCCAGGCCGCGCACATTTTCGTCACCGAACGCGCCGAGCTCGAACGCTTCGTCAACGCGCTCCGCCATCTGATCGCCACCGGCGGCTTCATCTGGGTCTCCTGGCCCAAGAAGGCCTCGAAGGTCCCCACCGACATCACCGAGGATACGATCCGCGAGGTCGCCCTCCCCACCGGCCTGGTCGACATCAAGGTCTGCGCGGTCGACGAAATCTGGTCCGGCCTGAAATTGGTCATACGTAAAGAGCACCGCTAGGCGGCCGCACCGCCGCCGCTTAGACTGTCGCGATGCAGGACCCGTCCACCCTCCCCTGGCAACCCTATCCGCCGCTTTCCGACGAAGAGCGGATCGTCCGCGCCGCCGCCTTTCACGACGGCATGGCCACCCGCCGCAGCTGTCGCGACTTCGCTGGCACGCCGGTCCCGCGCGAAGTGATCGAAGCCGCGATCCGCACCGCGAGCACCGCACCCAGCGGCGCCAACCACCAGCCATGGCATTTCACCGCGATCGAATCGCCCGAGGCCAAGGCCGCGATCCGCGTCGCCGCCGAAGAGGAGGAGCGCGCCTTCTACGCCGGCCGCGCGGGCGCGGAATGGCTCTCGGCGCTCTCCCCGCTCGGCACCGGGCCGGACAAGCCCTTCCTCGAAGCCGCGCCGTGGCTGATCGTCGTCTTCGCCCAGCGCCGCGGCGGTCTCGATCTTGCCGCCCGCGCGCAGAATTACTACGTGACCGAAAGCGTCGGCATCGCCTGCGGACTTTTGCTCGCCGCGCTCCACCAGGCCGGTATCGCCACGCTTACCCACACCCCCAATCCGATGCGCTTCCTCAACCGGCTGTGCCGCCGCCCCAGCGACGACAAGCCGATGATGATCGTCGTCGCCGGCCACCCCGGCCCCGGCGCGGCCATCCCCGCACACGCGCTGCGCAAGAAGTCGCTGGAGCAGATCGCCAGCTGGCTGTAGCTTCGCCTCCGAAACGAACGAGGGGGAATGGCATGGGCTGGAGCGTCGGCAAAAGGATCGTGGTCGCCACCGCGATTGCGGGAACCCTGGATATCCTCGCGGCGACGCTGCTGACCTTGTGGCGCGGCAAGGCGGTGCTCGGCATGCTGCGCGGCGTCGCCTCCGGCCCGATCCCGGGCGCGACGGGCATGGGCACGACGGGATCGCTGCTCGGCCTGCTCACCCATTTCGTGCTGATGGCGATCATGGCGGCGGCGTTCGTGCTCGCGGCGGACCGCATGCCCGCGCTCAAGCGCCAGCCCCTGCTGTGGGGCCTGCTCTACGGCCTCGCCACCTATGTGGTGATGAACCTCATCGTCGTGCCGCTGCGCTTCGGCGCGCCGCTGCCGCCGTCCCCGCTCGCGATCGTCATACAATTATTCTGCCACATTGTCCTGGTGGGCATCCCCATCGCTTTGATCGCACGCAAGTAATGGCAAGCGCCCCCGATCGTCTCCAGTCGCTCGACACCGTCCGCGGCGTCGCGGTGATGGGCATCCTCCTGCTCAACATCGTCGGCTTCGGCATGCCCGAGGCGGCCTATTTCAACCCGCGCGCCTATGGCGGGTCGGAAGGCGCGGACCTCGCCGTCTGGATCGTCAATTTCATCCTGTTCGACGGTAAGATGCGCGGGCTTTTCTCCTTCCTGTTCGGCGCGTCGCTATTGCTGGTGGTCGAGCGCGCCGAGGCCAAAAGTGAGAACCCGCTCCAGGTTCACGCCAGCCGCATGGCGTGGCTATTGGTGTTCGGCCTCGCCCACCTTTGGCTATTGTGGTTCGGCGACATCCTCGGCCTCTACGCGCTGCTCGGGATGGTCGCCTATTTCTTCCGGGGCATGCGCAGCTCGCGGATGGTCGTGCTAGGGGCGATGCTGGTGCTGGCTCAGGCTCTGGTTTTCGCGTCGCTGCCGTTCGGCGCTTATTATCTCCAGACGGTCGCGCCGGATTCACCCGGCTATGCCAACGCCGCGAAGCAGCTCGCCGCGCTCAACGACAGCTTCGGCATTCCCACCGCCGCCGAGACCGCCAGGCAGCTCGCCTTGTTCCGGGGCGGCTATGCCCAGATCCTCGCCGATCGATTCGCGCACAACAGCCTTGGCCCGCTGCCGATGGCGCTGCTGTTCGGCCCGGAGACCCTCGCCTACATGCTGTTCGGCATGGCGGCGCTGCGCAGCGGCTTCCTGCGCGGTGAATGGTCCCGCGCACGCGTCCGCAAATTGCTGTGGCTCGGGTTCGGCGTGGGCCTGCCCGCCTATGCCGCGATCGCCGTCTATCTGATCAACAGCGATTTCAGCCTCTTCTCGGTGCTGCTGGGGGTGATGCCCCTCACCGCCCCGGTGCGGCCGTTCCTGTTCCTCGGCTGGGCCTGCCTGATCCTTTTGCTGGCCCGGGGCGGGCCGCTAAACGCCCGCATCGCCGCGGCGGGGCGGATGGCCTTCACCAATTACCTCACCACCAGCCTGATCTGCACCACGCTCTTCTACGGCTATGGCCTGGGCTGGTTCGGCTACCTCAGCCGCGCCGAGCTCTATCTCGTCGTAGCGGGCGTCTGGGCGCTGATCCTGCTATGGTCCAAGCCCTGGCTCGCCCGCTTCCAATACGGGCCCTTGGAATGGGTCTGGCGCAGCCTCTCGCGTGGCCGCGCACAGCCGATGCGCCGGGGGGCCGATTAGAAGAAGTGAATGTTCGCGCGACGACGCGACGACGCGACGCGGTCAAAGCGCCGCGCAGCGGCATCACGCTTCACGCAGCGAATCAAGACCGCTGCGCGGTAAGACGCCGCTTCCTCAAATCCATGGCTCGTCGCGTCGTCGCGTCGTCGCGCGAAATCTCTTCTAAATTCCCCGCACTTGCGAATGACACGCAATCCCATTGCGAATCACTCTCATTAGCCCCATACAGTGCGTAAGCGAGGTGAGGCACACATGGTCGTCTGCGTCTGCAATGCAATTCGGGAGCGCGATGTCCGCGCAGCGGCACGCGATGGCGCGATCAGCGCCTGCCAGGCGTATCGCGCGATGGGCCTCCAGCCCAAGTGTGGCCAGTGCGTCCCGTTCGCGCGAGAGATTATCAATTCGGAACGCGCCGCCGCCTGAGGAATCGCTGCGCCTGCGTGGCGTTCGCAACACCAGAAACCGCGGAAATCCGCCATTTTTCGGCTGTCCAACGCCGCGCCTGAGGCGTATGTATCCCCCTGCAACAACGACAGGTGGGCAGCATGAAGGGCGACGCGAAAGTCCTCGAATATCTGAACGAGGTGCTCAAGAACGAGCTTACGGCGATCAACCAATATTGGCTGCACTACCGGATGTACGATCATTGGGGGGTGAAGAAGCTCGCCGAGTTCGAGCGCCACGAATCGATCGACGAGATGAAGCACGCCGACATGGTGGCGGAGCGCATCCTGTTCCTAGATGGCCTACCCAATTTCCAATTGCTCGGGCGCCTGCGCATCGGCGAGACCGTCGAGGAGGTCCTCAAGGCCGATCTCGCGCTCGAGATCGAGGCGATCGCCGTGCTCAAGGACGCGATCGAGCATAGCGAACGCGTCCGCGACTACGTCAGCCGCGACCTGTTCCGCCGCATCCTCGACAGCGAGGAAGAGCATGTCGACACGCTGGAGACCCAGTTCGAGATGATCGAGCGGATGGGGATCGAGAATTACGTCCAGCTCAACAGCAAGCCTGCGAGCGACGAGGCGTAGCGCGCGCCGTGCTCCTGCGAAGGCAGGAGCACTGGGTTCACGCGGCGTCCTATGTGGCCAACGCGCCTGCCTTCGCGGGAGCACAAACGCTTGGCTTACGCCCCCGGCCGCCGCCCAAACGCCGCCGGGCGCCGCGCCACCAGCGGATTGGCCTCGCGCTCGAGCAGATTGAGCGTTGCCTCGAACAACGGCCGCAGCCCCACGACATGCTCCAGCGCCTTGTCGGGCGTATCGTGCATCTCCACGCAATCGCGCGCGATCGTCTCGATCATCTCGGCGATTTCGCTCAGCGGCTCCGCACCGAACTGCAGCGCTTCGCCCTTCAGCGTGTGGGCGGGAATTACCAGCGCCGCCGCGTTGCGGTTGCGCATCGCCTCCTCGATCTGCGCGACCGATTTGACGCCGTCTTCGCGGAAATAGCCCAGAATGCGCACGAAATTCGTCCCCAGCTCGGATCGAGCCTGCGAAAACGCACTCCAGTTAACCAGCGGATTTCCCGCCGTCGACATGTCCATACTAAAACTCCGCACTCGGCATGCGGGGTCACTCATAATGGGTACAGGTAAACAGCGAGTTGATGTTGATCTACGTCTATACCACACAGATGGGAATTTTGGCCTGTTTCGACAGACGGCGGCGCACGCCGCGCGCCGCTATTTCTTGTCGTGGTCGAACGGGCTCTTCGACGCGCGCATCGTGAAGCGCACCGGCACCGCGCCGAAATCGAATTCGCGGCGCAGGCTGTTGACCAGATAGCGGCGATAGCTCTCGGGCAATTGATCCACCCGCGATCCGAACAGCACGAAGCTCGGCGGGCGCGATTTGATCTGGGTGACGTAGCGCGGCTTGATCCGTTTGCCGCCGGGCGCGGGGGGCGGATTGTCCTGCACCGCTTTCTCGAACCAGCGGTTGAGCTGCCCCGTCGAAACACGGCGGCTCCACGCCTCGCGCGTCTCGAACGCGACCTTGATCAGCGTGTCGATCCCCTTGCCGTTGATGCCCGAGATCGTCAGCAGCGGCACGCCGCGCGCCTGCGCCAGGCCCTCTTCGAGAGCACCCTTCACGCCGTTGAACAGGCTGCTCTGGTCGGCCGCGACATCCCATTTGTTGAGCGCGATGACGAGCGCGCGGCCCTCCTGCAGCACATTGTCGGCGATCTTGAGGTCCTGAAGCTCGAGCCCCAGGGTGGAATCGAGCAACAGCACCACCACTTCGGCGAAGTCGATCGAATGCAGCGCATCGGCCACGGAAAGCTTCTCGAGCTTGTCCTGCACCCGCGCCTTCTTGCGCATCCCCGCAGTGTCGATCAGCCGCACCGGGCGCATATTGCCCTCGGCGTCGCGCCACTCCCATTCGATCGCGATCGAATCGCGGGTGATCCCGGCCTCGGGACCGGTGATCAGCCGCTCCTGCCCCAAAATCTTGTTGATCAGCGTCGATTTGCCCGCGTTCGGCCGCCCGACGATCGCCAGCTTGAGCGGCCCGTCCTCGGCGTCGGGATCCTCCGGCTCTTCCGGCTCGTCCTCGTCCTTCTCGATGTACGGCAGCAAAGCCTCGAACAAATCGACCACGCCCTCGCCATGCTCGGCGGAAAAGGGGATCGGATCGCCCAGCCCCAGCGCCATCGCCTCGATGATCCCGGTCTCGCCGGCCCTGCCCTCGGCCTTGTTGCCCATAAGGATCACCGGACAGCCGGCGCTGCGCAGCCAGCGGCCGATCTCCTCGTCGAGCGGAGTCACGCCCGCGCGGGCGTCCACCACGAACAAGGCGACATCGGCCTCGCGCACCGCCGCCTCGGTCTGCGCGCGCATCCGCCCGGGCAGGCTCGCGGGATGATCTTCCTCGAAGCCGGCGGTATCGATGATGCGGAAATCCAGCCCGAGCAGATGCGCATCGCCCTCGCGCCGGTCGCGCGTCACGCCGGGACGGTCATCGACCAGCGCAAGGCGCTTGCCGACCAGCCGGTTGAACAAAGTCGACTTGCCGACATTGGGGCGGCCGATAATGGCGACAACGGGAAGAGGCATGATGGGCCTTGTAGCGGGCTGGCCGCGGGAAGGGAATGTAGCCCCTCTCCCATTGGGAGAGGGTTGCGCAGACGTAGTGGAGCGAAGCGGAGCTTAGTCGTAGCTGAGTGAGGGTTATGGAGCTATCGAGAGGGAAACCCCTCACCCAGCTACGACTAGGGCCGCGCCAAAAAGCGCGACCCAAGTCTTCGCAACCCTCTCCCCATGGGAGAGGGAATTAGGGAAAAGAGATCAACGATACGCCGACAGCTTGCCCTTGTCGTCCAGCACATAGAGCATGGAATTCACCACCACCGGCGACAGCGAGAGCGGCCCCTTGGTCTCGACGGTCGAGATCACGCTGCCGTCCTTGGCCGAGACCGAGACGATCTCGCCGTCGGTGTTGACCAGCACCAGCCGGTCGCCCGCGAGCAGCGGCCCGGTCCAGCCGATCACGCCGCTCTTCTTCTTCTCGTTACGATAATGCGTCATCTGCGCGATCCAGCGCACCTTGCCGCTGCCGCGCGCGATGCACAGCAGCCGCGCGTCGTCGGTCACCACGAACAGCCATTCGCCCGCGATCCACGGGGTCGCGATGCCGGCGATGTTCTGCTCCCACAGCCGCGTGCCGCTGGTGATCTCCATCGCCACCATGCGCCCGCCCTGGCCGACCGCATAGACGCGGCCCTGATCGATCACCGGCTCGGCATCGATGTCCGAAAGCGACGAGACCGAGGTGGAGATGCTCGAGCGCGACAGCACGTCGCCCCACAGCGACCGGCCATTCTCGTAGCGATAGGCGTTGAGTTCGCCCGAAGAGAAGCCCGCGACCACGGTGCCCTGCGCCGAGGCCGGCGCGGCCACGCCGAACACGCCCTGCGCCTCGAGGCTGGCCGAGATCGTCCACACGACCTTGCCGTCGTTCTGGTCGAGCGCGAACAGCTGGTTGTCCTGCGTCACCACATAGACTTGGCCGTTGTCGATCGACGGCGATCCGCGCAACGGGCCGCCCGGGCGCGTGCGCCATATCTCGGCGCCGGTGCCCGCATCGAGCGCGACGACGTCGCCCAGCCCGTTGCCGGCATAGACCTTGCCGGCCTCGACGCTGGCGCCGCCGCCGAAGCGCGCCTGCTTGTTCTCCTTGTCCTTGACGGTCGACACCGTCCACAGCGACGCGCCGGTGTCCGCCGCAAAGGCGTGGACCGAACCCACGGTGTCCATCACGTATAATTTATTGTCGGCGACCACCGGCGACGCGGCGAGCCGCACCTGCTTCGATCCGCCGGGAATGCTGGTATCCCAGACACGGCTCAGCGACGCGCCGAGCGCAAGGTGGCCCATCGACTTGGCGGCGTTGCCGCCCGGCTGCCCCCAGCCGTCGTTGGCCGCCGCGGGCGGCAGCAGCACGTCGATGCCGGTCAGCGTCTTGTCCGCGACGATCTCATTCTCGGACGCCAGGATCGGACGCCGCTCGCCCACCACCGGGGTGTGCTTGCCATTGCCCTTGAACACGCCGCACCCGCCCAGCGACACCAGCGCCGTCGCGGCGACGGCCAACCTCACCCAATTGTTCATTTGGCCTTCTTTTCCTCAGACTGATCGATGGCGTCGACACCCAGTACGCCGGCCATCTGAACCGCGCGTTGACGGATGCTGTCGGGCACGAAACCCTTGGACTGGCCGATCTGGCCGAACAATTTGCCGGCCTGATCGCGCTTACCCTGCTTGAGATAGGCGGCGGCGACCATTTCGCCCGCGCTGCCGAACCAGTTGGAGTCGGGAACCGCCAGCGCCTTCAGCCGGTCGATCACCACTTCGGGCTTCAGGCCGTCGAACTCGGTCAGCGTCTGCATGACGACCGCGCGGTCGCGGAACGGCTGCGGCAGCTTGGTGTCGGCGGCGATCTCGGCATAGCGCGCGGCGGCGCCCTTCTTGTCCTTGGCGGCGATCAGCAGGTCGGCCTCGGCAAACCGCGCCACCGCGCTGAACCCGGGCTTACCCTCGGTCGCCAGCTTGCGCAGTTCGGGGCCGGCCTTGGCCGACTGGTTCGCGGCGAGGTCGCGCATCGCGGCGTCATATTGCTCGCCCTGCTTGCCGGCGATCCGCTCGTCGCGGTTCTGGAGATACAGCACGCCGGCCAGGATCGCCAATCCGCCGATGATCGCGCCGATGATCCACCGGCCCCACTTCTGCCAGATGCCGACCAATTGGTCGCGGCGAAACTCTTCGTCGACTTCGCGGACAAAGGCATCGTTGGTCGTGTCGGTGGCCGGTACGGTGGGGGGAAGTGCCAAGACTTGCTCCATAGGTGGCATCGCGGTGCGGGCGTCGGGGTCCCGCGCTTGTCGCGGGGTGCCGCTCTAGCCCGTCAATCGCGCGCCGCATAGACTTGTTCGGCCCCCGGGAATGCCCGCGACCTGACCTCCGCCGCATAGGTCTCAACCGCGGCGGAAATGCGGCCAGACAGGTCGTCGTAGCGCTTCACGAATCGCGCGGTCCGCTCGAACATGCCGAGCATGTCCTCGGTCACCAGCACCTGTCCGTCGCACTCCGCCGATGCGCCGATGCCGATCACCGGGCACGAGACTTCAGCGGTCACCGCGCGCGCCAGCGGCTCGACCACACCCTCCACCACCATGGCGAACGCCCCCGCGTCGGCGATCGCGCGCGCATCGGCGATGATCTTCGAATGCTCCGCGTTGGAGCGTCCGCGCGCGCCATAGCCTCCCAGCGAATTGACCGCCTGCGGGGTCAGCCCGACATGCCCCATCACCGGAATCCCCCGCGCGGTGAGGAACGCCACCGTCGGCGCCATCACCTCGCCGCCTTCCATCTTCACCCCCGCCGCGCCGGTCTCCGCCATCACCCGCGAGGCGCTGGCAAAGGCCTGCTCGGGGCTGGCCTCGTAACTCCCGAACGGCATGTCGATCAGCACCACCGAATGGTAGCTGCCGCGCACCACCGCCGCGCCATGCGCGCACATCATGTCGAGCGTCACCGGCAGCGTCGTCGGCAGCCCGTAAATCACCTGTCCCAGGCTGTCCCCGACCAGCAGCATGTCGCAATGCGCGTCGAGCAGCTGCGCCATCCGCACCGTATAGGCGGTCAGCATCACCAAAGGCTCCTTGCCCTTGCGGTCGCGGATCGCGGGGATCGTCAGCCGCTTCATCGGCGCCGGGGTCGGGTTTGCCCGGCTGGTGCCGGTATCGAGCGAGAGATGGGACATGGCGTCCGTTCTAGGGTCGGATCGCCCCGGATGGAAGCGTTGCCCGCCGCCCCTCAGCCACCCGTGCTCCGGCGAAGGCCGGAGCGTTGGCCATCGGAGACCAGCGCCTGCCAACGCTCCGGCCTTCGCCGGAGCACAGCTTAATGACGCCCCCGGTTTACACAATGTTCTATATCCTTTACATAGCGTCACGAATCGCAAACATGAGAGACGAGAAAATGGCATTCCGGGAAAAGATGCTCTGGGCGTCGCTGGTCGCGACGTTGTGGATATGGGGCGGCTACTTCATCGATTTCGTGCGCGAGCTGCGCGCCGGGCAGTTCAGCGAGGAGGAGGCGCTGGCGAGCTTCATCCAGGCGGTGGTGCTGATCGTCCTGGTCCAGGTGGTCGCGGCGATCGTCCTGGCATCGACCTCCGGCCGCGAAGCCAATCTCCCCGCCGACGATCGCGAACGCGCGTTCGCACTCTCGGCCTATCGCCCCGCCTATATCGTGCTGAGCGCCTGCGTGATCACGGTGATGATCGCCCAGCCGGTGGTGCGCCGCGTCGTCGAGGCATGGACGCCGATGCCCTTCGCCGATCTCGCCCCGGTGGTGATGGGCAACGCATTGCTCGCCTCGCTGGTGCTCGCGCAACTGGTCCATGACGGCTGGCAGCTCGTCCGCTACCGTACTGGAGGATAATCCGATGGCATACCGCGAGAAACTCGCCGCGCTAAACCTCGTCGCGATGGCATTGGTCTACACCGTCTATTTCACGATCATCGCCACGCGCCCGCCGATGCCCAGGCTGATCGACATGCTCTGGCTGTTCGGCATCGCCGCGCCGGTCCATGCCATGCTCTATGGATTCATCGGCTATGCGATCAAGCTCCGCTCGGGCAAGGAAGGCCGCGTGCCCCCCGACGAGCGCGACCGCGCGATCGCCCGGCGCGGCCGCAGCATCGCCTATCTGGTGCTGCTGGCCGGCGCGATCCTGGTCGGCGTGGTGATGCCGTTCAGCGAGACACCGTGGAAGATCGTCAACACCACATTGCTCGCGATCGTCATCGCCGAACTGGTGAACAACGGCGTCGTCGTCCTCAGCTATCGCCGAGGATGGCATGGCTAAGGGACGCATCGCCAACCAGATCCGCACGCTGCGCTTTCTCGCGGGCGAGATGACCCAGGCCGAGCTCGGCGAGCGCATCGGCGTTACCCGCCAGACCATCGCCGCGATCGAGCAGGGCAAATACTCCCCCACGCTCGAGGCCGCGTTCCGCATCGCCCAGGTGTTCGGCAAGCCGCTCGACGAAGTGTTCCAATGGGAGGAGTAGCGCTACCCAAATGGGGTTTCCCTTGTCGAATGTGCCGGTTAGGTTGCATCTCTACCAAGGGGAGCTTCCAGATGATCCGTTTCGCCCGCTACGTCTTGCCGCTGCTCGCGCTGACCGCCGCCACTCCGGCCTTCGCGCAGGATTGGCGCATCGCCGCGATCTCCGGCGCCAAGCCCGACCGCTCGGTCTATCTGGTCGATCAGGCCGCGACCGTGCGCAACGGCAGCGCGATCACGCTGACAACTCAGTCGATCTTCGAGAAGCTCACCGAGGGCCGTGATTTCGATCGCTCGGTGACCCGTCGCTTCGGCGACTGCACGACCATGTCGAGCGCGATCATCGAGAACACCTATTATGCCAACGGCTATCTGAAGAGCAAGGACAAGACCAAGGGCAACACCATCGCCCATCGCGAGGGCACGGTGATGTACGGGGTGCTGGCGAAGGCCTGCGGCCAGAAGCCGTTCGAAGGCAATATGCTCGTCAACCCCGAAACCGCGGTCCGCGCCTATTTCGCGAAACCCTGAGGCCGCTCAGGCGATCCATCCCCGCCGCCTGGCGTAGGCCGCGAACCAGATCTGGAACACCGCGACCGCCGCGATGAACAGCGGGAACGGCACCGATCCGGCCACGCCCTTGTGCGCGATCATGTCGGTGAAGAGGAAGCAGTAGCCGAACTGGATGATCACCCCGGCGAGCGAGGCGATGAAGAACGGGTGCGCCCATTTCGATCGCATCAGCAGCGCGATCGATCCGAACACGCCCCCGAAGATCGACACGAAATAGACCGGGGTGAACCACGCCGGCAGCGCGGCATTATAGGCGCGCTCCCAGGCGTCGGGCGTCGCGGTCATCGCCGCGCCCAGCGTGACGTGCGCATATAGCGCGGCGCACCCCATCAGTCCCCAAAGCAACAACGGCGCCGCCACGGCCCAATACCAGCTCGGTGGCTTCTGCCGGATATATGCCATCCGCTTGTCCCCTCTCCCGCACCGGCGCGCCGGCTCTCGCGTCAGGCGTAGCGTAAATTGGCGGTTTTCGCCACCGCCCCCGGTGGCGTCACGCCATCAGAGCAGCGCCGTCGCATACCGTTCCGGCGAAAAGCCGATCAGCAGCCCGCCGGGATATTCCACCACCGGCCGTTTGATCATCGAAGGCTGCTCGAGCATCAATGCCGCCGCTTTGTCCGCATCGAGCCCGGCCCTGGCGTCGTCGGGCAGCTTGCGGAAGGTCGTCCCCGCGCGGTTTAGCACCGTTTCCCATCCCGCCGCCGCGATCCACGCGGCGAGCTTGCCGGGATCGGCGCCCTCGGCCTTATAGTCATGGAAATCATAGGCCACGCCATTGGCATCCAGCCACGCCCGCGCCTTCTTGATCGTGTCGCAATTCTTGATGCCGTACATCGTGATCGTCATCGCCGCCTTCCTCTCGACCGCGCATTTCGATACCGATAGCGCCCGCCCGCGCGAAAAGGCAGGCCCGGCTCAGGAATACACCATGACGAAGCATCGCATCTGTTCGGTCAGCGTCGCCAGCGTCTACCCGCATTACATCGCCAAGGCGGAGCGCAAGGGTCGCACCAAGGATGAGGTCGATGCCATCATCCGCTGGCTCACCGGGCACAGCCAGGAAACGTTGGGCGAGCAGCTGGCGCAGAAGACCTCTTTCGAGGACTTCTTCGATCACGCGCCGGCGATGAACCCCGCGCGGTCGCTGATCACCGGTACCGTCTGCGGTGTCCGCGTCGAGGAGGTGGAGGAGCCGACGATGCGCGAAATCCGCTACCTCGACAAACTGGTCGACGAGCTCGCGAAAGGCCGCCCGATGGAGAAGATATTGCGGGGCGGTCGGGCGCCCGCGTGAGCCTGTCCAGACGGTCTACCCAGAACGTGCCGGCCTAGAGCGCAGCAGATGCGTGGTGTTCGCCTCCACCGGCAGGTCGAGCCATTCCTGATACCTTGACGGTCGGGTCGGGCCGCATCGCTGCCCGGTCCCGGCGGGTTTGCTCATGTCGGCGCGCTACAGCGCCAAGGCGGTTATCGGCCGGTATTCGATCGCACTGCTTACCCCTCTCCTCGCCGAAAAACAGCACGATCGACTGCCCGTCCAAGATGATCGAATCGGTCTAGGCGCTGCCCACCAGCTTCGTCATCCTGTCGCGGTTGGCGCCACGCATGGCGATGTCTACCTTCGCATACAAGCAATAGGCCTGCCCCGTCGCGTTGGTCAGCGCCACCGACGTGGACAGCGTCTGCCCGATCTGCACCGACGAGATCGTCAGCCGTAGGTCCCCGAGCATCTCGGTCCGCATGGAGTCCAGCGTGTAATTGCTCGGATAGTCGGCCGCCGCCAGCACGCGGTGGCTCATGACCTCGGCATTGAACACTTTCGGCAGATCTTGGGCATGCGACGCTTGTGGTGCGACCGCCGCGGCAAAGGTCATGGCGGGAAGAAGTAGGAATCGCATGAATGGTGTCCCCCTTGAACGTAATGGGGACGCTGGCCGCGGATGCCCGATCCGGCAAACCGCGATCAAGCGACGACCACGCCCTTCCAGAACGCATAGCGCCCCGCGATCTCCTTCGCGGCGTCCTTCGGCTCGGGATAATACCACACCGCATTGGGATTGCGCTGCCCGTCGACCACCAATGTCTTGTAGAAAGCCGTCCCCTTCCAAGGGCAGAAGCTGTGCTGCTCGCTATCCTCGACCAGCGCCGGATCGATCGAATCGGCGGGGAAATAGTGATTGCGTTCCACCACCACCGTGTCGTCGCTCTGCGCGATCACCACGCCATTCCATGTCGCCGTCACCATCGCTCAATCTCCGTTCAGGAAACGCCCGAGCGTCACCACCTTCTGCCGCTCCATCCCCAACGCCTCATAGAAGCCGAGCGCAGCATCATTATCCTCGCGCACCATAAACTGAATCTTCGGCGCGCCGCGCGCCCGCAGCCACTCCTCCGCCGCCGCCATCAGCGCCCGCCCGATCCCGCCGCGCCGCGCCGCCGGGGAGACGGCCAGATAATAGACCCACCCGCGATGCCCGTCGAACCCGACCATCACGCTCCCGGCCACCGCCGCGCCATCCCGCGCCACCAGCACCGCCGAAGCGCCGCTCGCCAGCGCCAGCGCGAAATCCGCGTCCGGATCGTTCCACGGCCGCGTCAGTCCGCAATCGCGCCACAGCGCGACCACCGCCGCGCCATCCCCGGCGCCGGCCCGGGAAATCACCGGAACTGACAGGTCGACCCCGCCCAGAGCGCCGTGACCTTGCCCGCCGGCGTCGCCGCGCTCAGCAGCCCGCCCATCTCGCCCGAGGCGAACTCATGCCCCAGCGTGCTTTCGTCGAGCGTCACTGTAATCGAATCGCGGATCTCCTTGAGCGTCGTGCCGATGCCGATCCCGGAGGCGGTCTGCAGCGTGGATTTGTCGTCCAGATCCCAGCCGACGAACTTGCCCTCCTGGAAGAACATCGTCAGCCCGCCGTTGAAGGCCACCGTGTCCATCGGCCCCTGCCCGCAATCGTCGTTGCGCCCGGTATCGGCCGGTTTGCCCAGTGCCGCGCTTACCATCGGCACCGCCACGTCGCGGTCCATCCCGAAGCCCGCCATCCGCGCGCTGCCGCTCTCCAGCACCAGCGAAAGCCCGTCGGGCGCCAGGTTCAGCGCCGGCGCCGCGGCCACGGCATTGGTCTCCGCCACCGGCGCGGGCACCACGATATTGGCGTCGCTCGCAGGCTCGACGACGGTATTGGTGGCGACGATATTGGCGGCCGGCGCCTCCGCCTCGCCGCACCCGGCGAGCAGGGCCAGCGCGGCAACGCTCGCGAACAATGGCAGCTTGGTCATTACATTCTCCCCGGTGGCCCTGCACCACATTAGGCGCGTTGGCGCGGGCGTGGCAATCAACCGCGACTTCCCGCTTGCGCCCCACCAAGGCTCGCGTTAAACACTGAACCATATGGTTCAGTATACTCAACCCCATCTCGACACTTCCTTCGCCGCGCTGTCGGACGCCACCCGGCGCGGCGTGCTCGATCAGCTCGCCCGCTCGCAGGCGTCGATCACCGAGCTTGCCGAGCGATTCCACATGACCCTCACGGGCATGAAGAAGCACGTTGGCGTGCTCGAGCGGGCGGGGCTCGTCACCACCAAGAAGGTCGGCCGCGTGCGGACCTGCACGCTCGGCGCACGCGGGCTCGCGGAAGAGGCGCGATGGATCGCGGAATACCGCCAGCGCTGGGCCGCGCGCTTCGACGCGCTGGACGGGATCGTCGAGGAATTGAAAGCGAAGGAGAATAAAGATGGGCGAAGCCAGGGATGAGCGTACGCGAGTCGAGCAGACCTCCGATCGCGAGCTCGTCGTCACGCGAACCTTCGACGCCCCGCCGCGCATCGTGTTCGCGGCATGGACCACGCCCGAGCTGTTCGCGCGCTGGTGGGCGCCCAAATCGATGGGCATGGTCATCGCCGCCTGCGAGATGGATGTCCGCACCGGCGGCGGCTACCGCCTCCAGTTCGGCCACGCCCCCGACACCTTCGAATTCTTCGGCAAATATCTCGAAGTGATCCCGGACGCGCGCCTCGTCTGGACCAACGAGGAAGGCGATGACGGCGCCGTCACCACGGTGACCTTCGAGGATAAAGACGGCCAGACGCTGCTGACGCTCAGCGAGCTTTATCCCTCCGGCGAAGCGTTCGCCGCGAATATCGGAGCGGAAGGCGCGCTGCCCGAACAGTTCGCGCAGCTCGACGCATTGCTCGCCGAAATGGGCTGAGTAGACACCCTACGCCCGTGAACCGATCCATTGCATCGCCGCCGTCAGGCAGGGGTCTCGGCCCGCGGCAATGTCGGCGGCGGTCGGCTTGACGGCGACGTCGGGCAGCACGCCGCGATCGGGTTGGGGGGTTTGCGCGAAATTGCCGATGATCGGCATGTCGAATTCCAGCCCGGTGCCGGGCAGCCGCACGAAGAAATAGCCGTTGCCGTTGATCCCGCGCAGATTGCCGCCGCTCTGCTCGCCGAACAGCCGCACCAGCCCCGATTCCCGCGCGCGGCGGGCGAACGAGAAGGTGGCGGAGCTGCACACCGGCCCGACCAGCGCCGCAACCGGAAGCGTCAGGCGCGGGGCGGCCACGGGGATCGTGTCGCTATCCTCGATCCCGAGCTCGAAGAAGCCGTTGCCCAGGTCGCGCGCGTTTTCGCCGATCGTCCGGAAGCTCTCGTCCCAGGTATCCAGAACCGGATCGAGCGCCGCCGGCGTGCGGCGATAGCGGACCAGTTGGCGATAGCCGTGAAAGCGGATGTCGCGCTCCGAAAGCCGCGCGAGGATGAAGTTGCCGCATTCGTTGCCGCCCTCATTCTCGCGCAGATCGATCACCAGCCCCTTGGCGCCGGACAGCGAATCGAGCCGGTCCTTGAGCCAATTCTCCCAATCCCATTTGCTGTTGTACATCACCCAGCTGGGCATCGTCACGACGGCGATCCCGCCCCGCATCTGCCAGGTCCAGAACGGCTCCGAAGTGCCGTCGGTCTCCAACGTATGCCGCGTCGAGCGCCGCTGGTCCGGCGTGAGCGCGGCGAACTCGCCTTCGCCCGATCGGCCGTTCGGGGTGCGATACCGGATCCGGAACACGCCACCCCGCGGCGCGCGGATCAGCCCCTGATAGATATCGAAGGTCTCGAACCGGTCGATGTTGCGCATCGCCATCTGGGCGACACGCTTCGCGTCGTTGCCGCCATCGGCGCGCGCATAGGGCACCAGGCGCCGCAGCAGATGCGGTGCCGCCTCGCCGTCGATCGCGCGGATCTCGGTCCCCGCCGGCAGGCCATGCCCGCTGCGGTCCGACAGCACGATCATCCGCCCGCCGATCCAGTCGAACTCGAACGGCAGCCGCGCCGGCCGCTCGAAGAGCGCCTGAACCACGGCTTTCTTCTGGTTGTAGGGATTGCACTGGCTGTGCCCGCAGCGGATCATCGCCATGAAGGCGGAGAGGTGCAGGAACTGCTCCTCGATACTCGTCGCGGCGACGTAATCGCGCGTGAAGGCCCCCAGCCGCGCCTCCAGCTCGCGCGGGCTCTGGTAGCGGTAGACGCCCGGATGCAGCGCCAGCACGCGCCGGACGATATCGGCGTCCGCATTGCGCTCGCCAAGCGAAGGCGCGGCGCGCAGGGATTGGTGGGTGCTCAGCATCGCCGCGCTGGCGGCTGCCAGCATGTGGCGTCGGGTGAAGGTCACGGTCATGGCACTTGCGCTGCCATGCCCGCGCTGGCGGTTCGCCTCAAAACGCATATGCGCGCGGTTATTTTGGATTTGAGCCCTCGCGCTGGCGATAGCTCGACGGGCTGCAGCCAAAGCAGGCGCGGAAGGCGCGATTGAAGCTGGCCTTCGAGCTGAAGCCACAATCGAGCGCGAGGTCGAGCAGGTCCTCGCGCGCGCCCGCGCGCAGCCGCGCCGCCACTTCCTCGCAACGCAGCCGGTTGACGAACGCCGAGAAATTCTGTCCCAGCCCCTCGTTGAACGCGCGCGAGACATATGCGGTATTGGTCCCGAAGATGCGGGCGAGGCGCGGAACGCTGAGCTCCGGGTCGGCATAGAGCCGCTCGCCGCGCACCCGCTCGGACCATTCCCCCGCCTTGATCGTCCAGTCCACCGCGGGCGTCGCCTGCGGCTCCAGGTCGGCCATGCGCGGAAACGGCAATGCCGCGTGCCGCCAGCCCTCGATTCCGAGGAACAAGGCGAACGCAGCGATCGCGAGATAGAGCCCCATCAGCCCGCTATAGCCGAGCGGCGCGACCAGATCGGCGACGCCGTACCCCGCCCAGATCGCCAGCAGCACGAACAGCGCGGCGACCGCGCGCGCCAGCCACGCCAGCGCGAAGCGATGGTCGTCGCTGCGCTGCCCGGCAAGCCGCCCGGCATAGCGCCGGATCAGCGACCAGCCGGCCGCGCCATAGCAAGCCAGTCCCGCGACCACGCCCGCGCCGGTGACAAGATCATAGGCCAGCGCGGATTGCGCGAGCCAGTCGTTCTTGAACGGCTGGCGAAGCACGGCGAACGCGGTCGCGAGATAGAGAAACTGAACCCCCGCCGGCACCAGATGCCGCCACCCGCGCGCCGGCCAGCCGCCGTGGACCAGCGCGTGGATGTAGCAATAGGCCAGCGGCGCGATGCCGAGCGAGATCGCGAACGGCGCAAAGCTCAGCCACCGCCACGCGTCGTAGAAGCCGGCGAACCCGATCATCCACGGCGTGATCATGCCCGCAAGGACAATGAGCAGCGCTGCCAGCGTCCGGTTCGCGGTGCGGTTCCGGATGGGGCGCGTCAGCGCGGCGGCGAGCAGCACAAGCTGGACGAACGCCACAAGCAGGACCGCGGTGCGCCAGCCGAAAACGAGGTCAGTGCCCATGCCGGGTTACTAGCACGGGGTTTGATCTACTCCCATTCAATGGTGCCGGGTGGCTTGCTCGTATAATCATACGTCACCCGGTTGATCCCGCGCACCTCGTTGATGATCCGCGTCGTCACCCGGGCCAGGAACCCGCCCGGAAACTCGAACGCCACCGCGGTCATCCCGTCGGTCGATGTCACCGCGCGCAGCGCCAGCACATAGTCATAGGTCCGCCCGTCGCCCATCACCCCGACGGTGCGCACCGGCAGCAGCACCGCGAACGCCTGCCAGATCGCGTCGTACAGCCCGGCGTTGCGGATCTCCTCGAGGTAGATCGCATCGGCCTTGCGCAATATGTCGCAGCGCTCGCGCGTCACCTCGCCGGGAATGCGGATCGCCAGCCCCGGCCCGGGGAACGGATGCCGCCCCACGAACACGTCGGGCAGCCCCAATTCACGCCCAAGCACCCGCACCTCGTCCTTGAACAATTCGCGTAAGGGTTCGACCAATTGCATGTTCATCCGCTCGGGCAGGCCCCCGACGTTATGGTGGCTCTTGATCGTCACCGAAGGTCCGCCGGTGAAGCTCACGCTCTCGATCACGTCGGGATAGAGCGTCCCCTGCGCCAGGAAATCGGCCCCGCCGATCTTGCGCGCCTCATCCTCGAACACGTCGATGAAGGTCTTGCCGATGAACTTGCGCTTGGCCTCGGGATCGGTCAGCCCGGCCAGCCCGTTCAGGAAAAGGGTCTCGGCCTGCACATGCACCAGCGGGATATTGTAATGCCCGCGGAACAGGCTGACGACCTGGTCGGCCTCCGCCGAGCGCATCAGCCCGTGATCGACGAACACGCAGGTCAACTGGTGCCCGATCGCCTCATGGATCAGCACTGCGGCCACCGCTGAATCGACCCCGCCCGAAAGCCCGCAGATCACCTTGCCATTGCCCACCTGCGCGCGGATCTCGGCGATCTTGGCGGCGCGGAACTCGGCCATCGTCCAGCCGCCGGCCAGCCCGCACACGTGCCGCACGAAATTGGCGAGCAGCCTGGCGCCATCGGGGGTGTGCACCACTTCCATGTGGAACTGCGTCGCATAGTATCGCCGCGCATCGTCGGCGACGACCGCGAACGGCGAACCCGGGCTTACCGCCACCGGCCGGAACCCCGGCGCGAGCTCGGTCACCTTGTCGCCGTGGCTCATCCACACCTGGTGCGTCTCGCCCTCGGCCCAGAGGCCGTCGAACAGCACGCAGCTGTCCTGCACCTCGATGAACGCGCTGCCGAACTCGCCCGAATCGCCCAGCGTGACGGTCCCGCCCAGCTGGTGCATCATCACCTGCTGGCCATAGCAGATGCCGAGGATCGGCAGCCCGCTGTCGAAAATCTCCTGCGGCACCCGCGGCGAGCCTTCCTCGAGCACCGAAGCCGGCGATCCCGAAAGGATGATCCCCTTCGGCCGCATCCGCTTGAACGCGTCGGCGGCGGCGTTGAACGGCGCAATCTCGCTATACACCCCCGCCTCGCGCACCCGCCGCGCGATCAGCTGGGTGACCTGGCTACCGAAATCGACGATGAGGATGGAATCTGCATGCTGGTTCATGCTTGCGCCGCATAGCAGATGCGGGCGCGGTGGGAAGGCCTCAGCGCTTGCTCCCCGCCGGCGGCTGGTATTTTGCACCCAGCGCATCGATCACCGCCTGCGCCCGGATCAGCCGCCAGCGCCGCGATTCCATCTCTGCCGGCAATTCGGCCGCGTTGACCGGCAGGATGCGATAGCGAAGCTCGGCGCCGTTCGAGGAGGTGCCTAGCGTCCTGCCGTACTGCGTCGTGGTGATCGTCCGGTCGATCATCATCCGCGTGTCGATCAGGAAACTGTCCTTGCCCGCCTTGCGCGCCGCGTTGGCGGCGGCGAGCAGGGTAAGCTCCTCGATCGCCCATTTGGGGGCATATTTGTCGCCATAGCGGACCGCGACATAGGGCGAGCGCGGCTCCTGCTTGACGTAGAAGCCGTTGGAATCGTCGAAGAGGATGCCGATCCCCGCCGAGCGGAACTTCGGGGTCCCGCGCGCGGCGCCCGGGCGCGGCAGCAGATTGGCGAAGGCGGAGAGGTCGATCTTGCCCAACTCGCGCATCTCGGTGTCGCGGCGCGCCGCGAGCTTGTCGATGGTCTGGCGCAGGATCGCCTGCTCGGCCGGCGATTTCAGCCGCAGCTGCCGCAGCAGGTCGATCGTCACCGGCAGGTCCTTCACCTCCTTCACGGCGATGAATTCCTCGGCGGTCATCGTCGGCGCCTGCGCGCGCAGCGCGATCGCGCGCTCCCACAGGTCGAGCTTCTTGTTCGCCGCCTCCAAGGCCCAGTTCCGCTGGTTGCGGTCGGCAAACTGGTCCCCGGCGTTGCGCTTGACCGAGGGGTCGGCGGTCGCGGTCGCGGTCACGGCGTCCTTGCGTCCCTGCGCGATCGCCGCCCGCGCCGCATCGGCCTGCCCCGTGGCGGCGAGCGCGTAGGCGGTCGCCCCGGCATATTCGGCCCGGTACGAGACCACTTCATATTTGCGGTTCTCGATGCCGGTGATGTGGGAGTCGCCGCGCCCGCGCGGCAATTCGAAGCTCACCTGCGGCCCCAGCCGCACGCCTTCGGCGAAATCGTCATAGTATAGAGCAAGCCAGAAGACCTGGTTCAGCACCGCCGGATCGGTCGGCACCCGCGCCAGCATCGCCCGCCGCACCGCCGCGGTATCGGGATCGAAGGTGGCGCGCATGCCGAACGCCAATGCCGCGGTTTGCGTTGAATAGGGATTGGCCTTCTCGATCGCATCCAGCGCCGCGCGCGCCGCCACGGCGTCGCCGCGCAGATAGTCGGCATAGGCGCGGATCAACGCCAGGCCGGCGTCAGCCTGGCCGCCCAGCGCGCCCGGCGCCAGCCGCGCCCGCACCGCCTCGGCCTGGTCGAGCGTCGCCTTCGCCTCGGCACCCTGCTTCAGCGCGATCTGATACAATGCTTTCGAACGGAGCAGCAGAAAACGCCGCAACGCGAACTGCGGCTGCAGCAAGGGATCGGCCAGCGCCGCGTCGCACGATGCCACCGCCGCCTTTTTGGAGGCCTCGTCGGCATCGCCGGCCAGCGGATACATTCCGCCCCACGACGATGCCGTCCCGTCGGCGGCCGCGGTCGGCACCTTGAAGCCGTCGCAATCGAAGAAGTCCGTTTCGTTCGCAGCCGCCGGCGCCGCCGCCAGCAGCGCAAGCGCCGCACCGGCGTAAATGATCCGCTTCACGCTGTTTCCCCCGGTATTCGTCCCCGCCCCCGGCCTATCAACCTGAAAGCGCGGGCGAAAGCGGATTCACGCCCCTTCCGCCACCGCCTCGACCTCCACCGCCGCCCGCCGCGACTTCACCGCGATCGCCAGCCCCGATCCCGCGATCACCGCCATGCCGCACAAGCTCAGCGCATCGGGCACATGCCCGAACACCAGCCACCCCAGCAGCCCCGCCCACAGCAATTGCAGATAGCTCATCGGCGCCAGCATCGATGCCGGCGCATGGCGGTATGCCGCGGTAAACAGAAAATGCCCGAGCCCGCCGTACACCCCCAAGCTCACGAAAAGCAGCACGACACGAACTCCCGGCGCCGGCCCGCCCCAGAACCACGGCAGCGCCAGCCCGAACACGATCGCCCCCACCAGCGCAGTGTAGAACAGCAAGGCGATCGTCCGCTCGCTGGTGGCCAGCACGCGCGACAGCAACTGATACCCCACATTCGCCCCCACCGCGCTCAGCGCAAAGCCGATCCCGGCGAGGTTCAGCCCGGTCCCCGGACGCGCCACCAGCAGCACCCCGCCGAAGCCCGCGATCGCCGCCACCCAGCCGACCACCCCGATCCGCTCCCCCAGCAGCGGCCGCGCCGCCAGCACCACCAGCATCGGCGCGAGGAAGTTGATCGCGGTCGCCTCCGCCACCGGAATCCGCTGCAGCGCCAGCCCCATCAGCACCGACACCACTGCCAGGCACCCGGCACGCAGCACCACCAGCCCCGTCCGCTGCGTCTCCACCAAGTGCCGGCCATGGGTGGGCGCCAGCAGCACCACCATCAGCAAGCAATTGACGATATAGCGCACCGCCACGATCAGCGGCACGTCATAGGACGCCGCCAGATATTTGGTCGTCACGTCCATGCACGCGAACAGCAATAGCCCGACCAGGAACAGGAGCGCGCCGCGCAGCGGATGATGCATGATCGTGAGCGCCCCGGAGTGGATTCCGCCGCCGCCTACCACATCCCGCCGCTTACCGATCGTTCATCTTCTCCCCATAGGCTCGCGCCGAAACGAACCGGAGGACGCTCCCGTGACCGAACAGAGTTTCTCGCAAGCAACCGACCTCTCCGGCCGCCTGATCCGCGCGACCAATTTCGCGCTCGATAACTGGTGGATCTGGCCCGTATTGCTCGGGGTCCTGTGGATTGGCCTCAAGCTGCGCGCCCAGCACGCCCTGCTCGCCCGGCTCGACGAGCGCGCCGACGCCGCGCACGGCGATGTGGATGCCCTGCTGCTCGAACGCCATAGCCTGGTCGGCAATCTCGTCGAAGTCGTCCGCGCATTCGCGGTGCGCGAGCATGGCGTGATCCGCGACGTCCTCGATGCCCGCGTCGATGCGCTCCAGGCGGTCAGCGCCGCCGCGATCCACACCGAGACCCAGATCGCCGACGTTCTCCAGAATTTGTTCACCGTCAGCGATTCCTACCCGGACCTCGCCTCGGCCAGCCACTACGCGCGCCTCCGCGACGACCTGATCCGCATCGAGGACCGCATCACCGCCGCGCGCAAATTCTATAATCTCGCGGTCGAGGAGCATAATGCGCTGCGCCGCGCCTTCCCCGGCAACCTCTTCGCCAAGGGCGAGCCCGTCCGCGAGAAGTTCAGCCTGGGCGAACGCCGCGCCGAATTCTCCGAGCCGGTAAAGATCAGCCTCTAGGGCCAGCGCAGGGGGGCGGGCGATGGCGGTCCACGGCTATATCACGCATGCCGCGCGCAACCGCCGTTTCACCGGCTGGCTGTTCCTCGGCTACGTCCTCGCCTTCGAGCTGATCGGCGCCTTCGCGCTGACGATGCTCCTGCTGATGGTCGATGAGGATCACACGATCCTCTCCAATCCCGGCGGCTATGCGATCCGCTACGCCCTGCCGGTCGCGGGCCTCGCCGGGCTGATCTTCTGGAGCCTCTACCGCAACCACGCGAAGCGCGTGACCCAGATGCTCGGCGTCCGCCGCGTCACCCGCCAGCAGGAGCCGCGCTTCGTCCAGATCGCCGAGGCGCAATGCACCGCGCTCGGCGTCCGCCTGCCGCGCTTCGGGGTGATCGAGGCGCCCGAGCGCAACGCCGTCACCGTCGGCGAGGGCCCCAATCGCGGGCTGATCGCGGTGACGCGCGGCCTGCTCGACGCGCTCGACGACGACGAGCTCGCCGCCGTCCTCGCTCACGAAGCCTCGCACATCCGCCAGGGCGACACGAAGCTGCTCGCCGCCAACCACGCGCTGATGCGCACCGCCGTATTGCTTCAGACGCACAATCCGCTGCGGCTCGAGGATTGGCGCCAAATGATCCTGCTAGTGCTGATGCCGCCGATCCTGCTGGTGATGCTCGCGGGCGGCGCGGTGACGATGTTCTCGATGACGCTCGCGCGCACCGCCCGCCGCGGGCTAAAGCTCAGCCGCGATCACACCGCCGACGGCGAGGCGATCCGCGTCACCCATTTCCCCGAAGCCCTGATCGGCGCGCTCCAAAAAGTGGGCGGCCGCGGCGCGTTCGAGCACAGCTATATGGTCGAAGGCCTGTTGTTCGACGGCCCCGCCGATCACGAAGGCGGCAGCCACCCCGCGGTCGAAGACCGCATCGCCGCGATCGGCACCCTCGGCCGCGCAATGATGGACCCCAACCGCATCCGCCGCGACACCCGCGTCCGCGCCGCCGTGGTCCCCAGCTTCGGTCGCCGCTCCGCCGCCCCGATCCGCGCCGCCGCCTTCGCCACCGCCAGGAACGGCCGCCCGCTCGAGCAGCCGCCCACCCCGACCTTGGCGATGACCCTGCTCTATTTCACTGATCGCCAGGCCTATCGCGAATGGCAGAACGCCTGCATCGCCTGGTACGAATGGCGCATCGAGGACCGCCGCAACCTGCTCGGCCTGACCCCCAAAATGATCATCCCGGTCGCCGCGACCTGCATGTTCCTGCTGGTGTTCCACTGGCCCGCCGACGGCGATCTCTCGAAGCTCAGGAACATCTTCAGCCCCACCGTGCTGGTAGACATCGCCCACGAGGTCAACTCCGGCCCCTTCTGCAACGGCCCGTCCTACCCCGACGGCAAATGCAGCCCGGACGGCGCCAGCAACCCCGAACCCAAACCCGCGCCAGTGGTGCGGGATCGCCCCGTCGCCGCCCCCGAACGCGCGCCATGGCTCCCGCCCCAGACGATGCCCTTCCTGCTGATGGCGTTCGTCGGCCTCGCGATCTTCAAGCCGAAGTGGCTCCGCCAATTGTTCGGCGTGGTCGACGCGCGCGACCGCCGCCGACGCTGAGCCCCTGCCGCGCGGCCGCCCCAATGGAGAGGGAAGTTGGTGCGCCCCGTCCGCAATGCTATTCGCCCGCCTCGCAACCAGAGGCACCGCAATGGCGAGACGCGCAAAAGCACCCAACCACCCCGATCTCGCCGCCCCCGCCGACGATGCCGTCATCCGCCGGCGCCAGATCTGGCTGACCGCGTTCATCGCGCTGCTGGCGATGTGGCTGGCGTTGCCTTTCTTCACCCCGATCGCCTGGGCGGCGGTGCTGGTGATCGCCGAATGGCCGCTCTACGCCCGCGCCGTCGCGCGCTTTCCCGGCCGCCCGGGCCTCATCGCGCTGGCCTTCACCCTCGCCACCGCCTTGCTGGTGATCCTGCCCTTGTCGCTCGCCGCGGTCACCCTCGCGCAGGAAAGCGAAGGCGCGCTCGCCTGGCTTCAGAACGCCCAGCAACACGGCATCGCCGCTCCGGCCTGGCTCGCCGGCCTGCCGCTGGTCGGTGAGCGCCTCGGCGCTTGGTGGCAGGAGCATGTCGCCTCGCCGCAGGCCAGCAATGCCCTGCTCGGCACGCTCAGCGCGACCTCGATCCTCGGCTGGACGCGCTCGATCGGCGGCGAGGTCGCCAGGGATTCGGCGCTGTTCCTCGCCACCCTGGTGGTGCTCTTCACCCTCTTCGTCGCCGGCGAGCGGCTCGACGGCCATGCCCGCACGGTCGCCCGCCAGATGTTCGGCGCGTTTGGCGAGGATTTCCTCGTCCGCATGACCGGCGCGGTGCGCGGCACCGTCAACGGCACCTTGCTCGTCTCCTTCGGCGAAGGCGCGCTGATCGGTGTCGGCTATGCGGTCGCCGGGGTCCCCCAGCCCCTGCTATTCGCCACCTTCACCATCGTCCTCGCGCTCGTGCCGTTCGGCGCCTGGCTGGCATTCGGCCTCGCCAGCCTGATCCTGATCGGCAGCGGCGCGGTGATCGCCGGCATCCTGCTGTTCGTGTTCGGCGTGGTGGTAATGACCGTCGGCGACAATGTCGTCCAGCCCACGGTGATCGGCAGCGCGGTCGAATTGCCCTTCCTGCTGGCGATGGTCGGCGCGTTCGGCGGGCTGGCGGCGATGGGCCTGGTCGGCCTGTTCGTCGGCCCGACGATCATGGCGGCGCTGTTGCTGGTGTGGCGGCTGTGGATGCGACCCGTGGCCCAACCCCCTCTCCCCGCAAGCGGAGAGCGGGAGTAAGAGGACCCTTCCCTCTCTCCGCTTGCGGGGAGAGGGTGGCCGAGCGAAGCGAGGACGGGAGAGGGGCATGCGAGACGCCGAGTTACTACGCAGAGCCAAACAAATGCGCGCCAACCCCAGCCCGCCCGAAGCACGCCTCTGGTACCATCTTCGCGCCAAACGCTTCGAAGCCACCAAGTTCCGCCTGCAAACCGTGATCGCGCCCTACATCGTCGACTTCACCAGCCGAACCGCGATGCTGGCGATCGAACTCGACGACGATTCCCACGCGTATCAGCCGGACTATGACGCCGCGCGGGATCGCTTCCTCGAATCCAAAGGCTTCCAAGTCCTCCGCTTCGCCAACAGCGAAGTCATGACCAACACAGAGGGTGTGCTCCACACCATAAGCGACGCCCTGTCTTCTCCCTCTCCCCGCTTGCGGGGAGAGGGAAGGCGAGCGTAGCGACGCCAGGGAGAGGGGCATACGCCACAAAGCGACACGCCTTGGGAAATAGCCCCCTCTCCCGCGCTTCGCTGCGCTCGCTTGCCCTCTCCCCGCAAGCGGAAAGAGGGAAACAATCACTTCGCCACAACCTCCAGCCCCGTCCACCGCGCCGCGAACGCCCAGATGTCCGCCGCCTCCTCGATCACCTTGTCGGTAGGCTTGCCCGAACCATGCCCCGCGCGCGTCTCGATCCGCACCAGATGCGGCTTGTCGCCGATATCCGCCGCCTGGATCGCCGCGGTGTACTTGAACGTATGCCCCGGCACGACGCGGTCGTCGGTGTCCGCCGTGGTCGCCAATATCGCCGGATAATCGCGCCCGCCCTTCACATTATGATACGGCGAGTACGCATACAACGTTCGGAAATCAGCCTCTTTGTCGGGATGCCCATAATCGTCGACCCAGTAGCGTCCCGCCGTCCAGCGGTCGAAGCGCAGCATGTCCATCACCCCCACCGCCGGGAACGCTGCCGCGAACAGATCGGGCCTTTGGTTGACCACCGCCCCGATCAGCAACCCGCCGTTCGACCCGCCCTGGATCGCCAGCTGGCCCTTGCCGGTGATCCCCTCGGCGACCAGATATTCGCTCGCGGCGATGAAATCGTCGAAGCTGTTCTGCTTGTTCGCCAGCCGCCCGCCGTCGTGCCAGGCCTTGCCATATTCGCCGCCGCCGCGAATGTTGGCGAGCACGAACACCCCGCCCTGCTCCATCCACGCCACCCGCGACGAGGAGAAGCTCGGCGTATAGCTGATGTTGAACCCGCCATAGGCCCACATCAGGGTCGGTGCCGGCCCGGTCGTGGTCTTCTTGCGCACCACGAACATGGGCACTTTCGTCCCGTCCTTCGACGCGAAAAAGCGCTGCTCGACGCGGTAGTCGTCGGGGTCGAACGCCACCTTGGGCCGCGCCCACGGCGTGGCCTTGCCGGTCTTCACGTCGTAGCGGAAGATCGTCGTCGGATAATTGAAGCTGGTGAAGGCGAAGAAGGTCTCGGGATCGTCCGCCTCCCCGCCAAAGCCGCTCGCGGTGCCGATCCCCGGCAGCGCCACCTTGCCGTCGGCCTTGCCGTCCAGAGTATAGCGACGCACCTCGGTCCTGGCGTCGATCATATATTCGAGGATCAGCCGCCCGCCGACGATTCCGGCCCCGCTCAGCACCGCGTCCTGCTCGGGCACCACCTCGTGCGGGGTCAGGTCCGCAGAGGCCAGGTCGATCGTGACGATCCGCTCGCGCGGCGCGCCCGCGTTCGTGGAAAAATAGAATTTCGACCCAACGTTACCGATCGGGCTCCAGTCGTTCTTGAGCTCGCCGATGATCGTCCGCGGCTTCCATGCCGGGTCGCTCAGGTCGATTACCGTCACGAGGTTCTTGTTGTCGGTCCCCTCGGTGGTGCTCACCACCAGCCAGCGCCCGTCGTCGGTGATCCCGGCATAATGGCTGAGCTTGGGGCTCTCGGGCGTCGCATAGACCAATCGGTCCGCGCTCTGCGGCGTGCCGAGCTTGTGGAAGAACACCTTGTGGTCCGCGCTCAGCGCCTGAAACTCGGCGCCCGCCGGCGGCGCCGGATAGCGCGAATAGAAGAACCCCGACCCATCCTTCGCCCACGAAGCCGCCATGGTATATTTCGCCCAGCTGACCGCGTCCCCGGTCTCCTTGCCCGTCGCGACGTCGATCACCTTCAGCGTCCGCCAGTCGGTCCCGCCGTCCTGGATCGAATAGACCAGATGCTTGCCGTCGTCGGACGGCAGCCACTCCGCCAGCGCGGTCGCCCCGTCCTTCGCCCAGCCGTTGGGATCGATCAGCAGCCGCCCTTCGCCTTCGAGCGTGTCGCGCACGAACAGCACCGCCTGGTTCTGCAACCCGCTGTTGTGCATGTAGAAGTATCGCCCGCCCTTGCGCACCGGCAGCCCGAAGCGCTCGTAGTCGAACAATTGCTTGATCCGCGTCCGGAACCACGCCCGGCTCGGCAGCGTCGCCAGATAGGTGTCGGTGACCTTGTTCTCGTCGGCCACCCACGCCGCGACTTCCTTGTCGCTGCGCACGTCATTCTCGAGCCAGCGATACGGATCGGCGACATTTACGCCAAATTGCGCGTCGACCTGATCGACACGACGGGTCTGCGGATAGGCGATCATAGGTTCTGGCGTCGGCATGCTGGTGCGGGTCTCCGGAGCGGTCTGGGAATAAGCGGGGGCGGCGAGGAATACTGATAAGGTCAGGGGCAGGATCAGCGTCAGCGCGCGGCGCATCATGGGCCTTTCGGGAAGCGGGGATGCCGCACCCTAGAAACCCCCGGCCGCTTACTCCACCCCTAACCTCCAAAGAACCGTGCTCCGGCGAAGGCCGGAGCCCTGGCGATGGCGGACTGCGATCGCCAAGGCTCCGGCCTTCGCCGGAGCACAAGCGTTTGGGTCAAGCGAACCCGATTCCCGTCTGGGGCACCGCCCACAGCATCACTCCGAGCGGCAGCAACGCAAACCCCACCGAAACGCCGGCCGCCAGCCAGCTGTTGCCGCCGGCGCGGTAGGATGCGGTCCGCTTGTACAATGCGGACGAACGGGTCTTCATTTGCTGTCTCCCTGGGGCCGGCCCAAATGCCGGCACGCCATCGTCTGCAGGAGCCATGCCACTTCGCGAAAACCGCGCTTTTACGGGGATCCCGCTGCACGGAGACAGATGGGGATTGGTGCTCCGCACCAGCTATCAGCAAATCTTGCGCGGGCGAAAGGCGGGGTTTGGCCGGATCCGGCCGGCGCGCGCGATCTGATTTCGGACTGACCGTCGAAACAGATCGGCGTCCTTTACGGAAAACAGTTTCCGATTGACTTCAATTTTCGAACCATGTCAGCATGGTGAGGCTATTACAGTTCAGTACCTTCGTAAATCGGCGTAACTTGTCTGCGTTTCGGCGGGCGTATTCGGCAAGCATGCGCTTGCCGTGCCCGGGATTGTGCGTTCAGTTTGCATGCAGGGGGAATCATGCGCTTATTTGGGAAGCTCGCACTCGGAGTATTGCTCGCGCTCTCCGCCTGCAGCAGCGGTAGTGACAGCGGCGGCGGCGGAACCAGCGTGACGCCAACGCCGACCCCCACGCCGACCGCGACCGCCACGCCAACCCCCACGCCGGCGGGCTTCACCCGCGGCACCCAGACGACCGTCGTGCCGACGCAGACGGTGGGCACGTCGGGCGCCACCATCACCGTGCCGGCATCGGCCGGCGCGCTTGCCGGCGTCAGGATCACGATTCCCGCGGGCGCGCTTTCGGCCAACCGGACCGTCAGCGTCGCCAGCGACAGCGGCACGCTCGCCGTTCAGGACGGCACCGCCGGCAGCGCGATGCATCTGAATTTCGATGGCGGCGAGGCATTGTTCGATCAGCCGGTCAGCATCACCATCCCCTATACGGGCTCGGCGATCCCGGTGCCTTATTATGTCGATGCCGCGGGCGCGCTGCATCTGGCGCAGATTTCCGGCATCGACCGCACCAACCACACGGTGACGTTCGACACCTTCCACGCCTCGCTGTTCACCTGGATCAACGCGCTGGCCAACATCAACGATGCCTATGCCACCGCCTTCACGCCGCAGGACGACGGCTTCCAGATCGTCAACACCGGCAGCTCCTATAACCGCGGCGGCGAATGCTTCGGCATGACCTCGTTCGCGCAATGGTATTTCAAGAACGTCAAGGGCGCCGAAGGCAAGTTCTTCCCGCGCTTCATGGACACCGTCGGGACCAACAATCCCGCGCGCAACGGGCAGCAGATCATCGCCACCCGCGCGTTCACCGCGATCGCCCAGCAGTGGAACAGCTATTACAGCGCGATCGTCGGCGCCCAGCTCCGGCTCTCGGATTCCGAGCAATATACGGTGATCCGCAGCGCGCTGAAGAACACGCAGCGGCCGGTGATCATCTACCTCGCGCAATCGAACGGCAGCGCGGCGCATTCAGTGCTCGCCTATGGCTATGACCGCGGCGATCTCTCGACTTACGACGTCAATTTCCCCGGCACCGTCCACCACATCGTCTACGATGCCGTCTTGGGGTCGTGGAAGCCCTATACCAGCGCGGCGAACGCCAACGCGGCGGGAACCACCTTCGATCGTATCGCCTATAACGGCGATGGCTCGATCACCACCGAGCCCTATCGCAACATCCTCGCCGATGCGAAGCTGTCGTTCAACAACAGCGCCAACGCCACCGTGGCGGTCACCTCGCATACCAGCGGCCAGTCGCTCACCTCGCGCATCGTCACGCTGACCGGCAAGGTGACCAGCAGCCAGGTGCTGGTGCGCAAGATCCGGGTGATGGTCGGCTCCACGCCCTATACCGCCAATGTCGCGAGCGACGGCACCTTCAGCGCGGTGATCACGATCACCGCCGGCACCAACTATCTGAGCTTCGTCACCTATGGCCGCGATTCCGCCAACAACGAGATCGTCGCGCCCAACAATACGGTCAACAATTTCACGCTGATCGGCTCCTTCCCCGAATCGGTCATCCTGACCACGCTGACCTGGGACACCAACGACACCGATATCGACACCTATGTGATCGACCCGACCGGCGACTATTCGGCTTACTATCACAAGACCACGGCCGACGGCGGCTTCCTCGATTACGACGTCACCACCGGCTATGGCCCCGAGCATTGGCTGCTCACTACCGCAAACACGGTGCGGTGGGGCCAGCCCTACAAGGTCCGCCTCCATTATTATTCGGATCATGGACACGGCCCGTCGAACTACACCGTCGGCATCCAGGTTTATGACGGGGTCCGCGCGCAGACGAGCTACTTCCGCGGCAATCTCGGCGTCAGCGTGCCGAGCAACGATCAGCCGGGCGGCACCGGGGCGGATTGGGCGAATATCGCCACGATCACCCCGGTCCAGCCGACCGCGGCGCTGCCCGCTGGCCAGTCGATCGTTCAGCGTGGCGTCAACGGGCAACTCAACATCCGGGTGGCCGTGCCGCTTGCGCCACAGCGCGTCAAACGTTGACGCGACGGCGCCAATGGGGTGTCTCCGAACCCGGTGCGGTTCGGAGGCGCCCTATGGTACGGTTTCTCGGTCTCTTCCTGGCGATGGCCAATACCGGCAGCTGCATGGCCGGGAACGGCGCGCCGGGCACCACGCAAACGGGAGCATCGATGCCGCCTGCCCCAGCCGCCTGCACCGTCGTGGCCTCTGCGACCATCGGCCCGAAAGGCGGAAGCTTCGCCGCGCCGCCCGGCCCGCTCGCGGGCCTGCGGGTCAGCGTGCCGGCCGATGCGGTCGACGCGGCGATGCGGTTCGAGCTGGCAAGCTGCACCGCGCGGATCACGGTGCGGTCCGGGCACGGCAGCAACCGGTTCGTGCGGCTGACCGCGGGCACGCTCGAGAGCTTCTCGGCGCCGGTGCGGATCCACGTGCGCTATCCGCCCCGCGAGGGCCTGCCCGTTCCCTATCGCGTCGATGACGACAATTCGCTCGATCTCGCGCAGATGCTCGAGCTCGACCGGGCGAACGGAACCTTCGATATCTGGACGTTCCGGCCCGGCCTCTACACCTGGATCTACGACTGACTGGCCGCCAACCAAAAAGGCGGCCGCACCGGGGTGCGACCGCCTTTTGAACGCTTGGTCAGACCGAAATCAGGCCGCGTCGGCGTAATCGTCGTCGCCCATCACCGGGCCCGAATCCTGGCCCTTGGCGCTGACGTCGCGGTCGACGAACTCGATGATCGCCATCGGCGACGCGTCCGAAGCGCGCGGGCCGGTCTTGATGATGCGGGTATAGCCGCCGTTGCGGTCGGCATAGCGGCCGGCCAGCACCTCGAACAGTTTCACCAGCTGCGCATCGTCGAGCAGCCGCGCATGCGCCAGGCGGCGGTTCGAAAGCCCGCCCTTCTTGGCGAGCGTGACCAGCTTCTCCACATAGGGGCGAAGCTCCTTGGCCTTGGCGACGGTGGTGGTGATCTGCTCGTGCTTGATGAGCGCGGCGCTCATGTTGCGGAACAGGGCGATGCGGTGGGCCGAGGTACGCTGAAGCTTACGGCCGCCTACGCGATGGCGCATGTCTATTTCCTTCGTTCGTTAAGGGGCCGTACGAGGTACCCCAGACCAGGCGGGGCCAACGGCCTCCGCGCGAAGCGGCGCTACAACCCGATTCCGCACGATAAGTCAAGCACCCGCACCGCCGGCTCCGCCCGCCCGCTGAGCATCAGCGCCCACAAGGCCCAGACCATCGCGTCCGCCCGGTCGGGCGAGCGCCCCGGGCCTGCATAGCCCCCCGGCACCATCCCCGCCAGCTCCGCCTCCAGCGCGTCGAACCGCCCCGCCAGCCGCGCCCGCCGCCCCTCGAACAATGCCGCCACCGGCGCGGCCCGCGCGATCTTGCCCACCCGCGCCGTCACCGGCATCACCGGCAGCCGCGCATCCGCCGCGCGCAGCACCGCGCGCACCATCTCGCCGCCCTGGTTGGTCTCCACCACCACCCGGTCCGCTTTATGCGCCTTGGCCGCCGCCGCCACCCGCAGCGCCCACCCTTCGGGCGAGCACCCGCCCGCCGAATGATCCGCCAGCACATAGCCCAGGCCCGCGCCGTCCACCCCGCAAGCCACGATTCCACAGGTTCCCCCCGCGCTCGCCGGCGGATCCACCCCGATCACCACCCGCACCAGCGTATCCCGATCCGGCGCCTCCCCCCGGCACGCTTCGATCAGCGCCGCCGGCCACAAGGTCCCCGCGACGTCCGCGTCCATCAGCCCCTCGATCTCCTCGCGCCCGCGCCGCGTCCCCGCATAGGCGTCCGCCATCGCCGCCACCCACGCCTCCGCCACATGCGGGTTCGCATACGAAGCCCCGCCCGTCGCGATCGTCCCCGTCGCCCGCAAAATCCCCGTGAGCGCCGCCAGCCCGCCCCGCGGCGTCGTCGTCACCAGCGCGCGCGGCGCCTTCCCCACCCGCAGCCCCAGTTGCAGCATGGCCCAGGCCTCCCCCGGATGCCGCCACTTGGCCAATTCGTCGCACCAGGCGAAGTGATGCTCGGGCCCGCGCAGCCCATCGGGATGCGCCCCCGAAAACAGCACCGCCTCCGCCCCGTTCGGCCACACCACCCGCCGCAAGCTCGCCTCGAACCGCGGCGCCTCGCCCGGATGCGCCGCCGTCGCCAGCAGCCCCGAAGGCCCCTCCACCATCACCCGCCGCGCCTCCTCCACCGTCGCCGCCACCAAGGCGATCCGCACCGCGCCCTCCCCGGCCCGCTCCGCCGCGCGCACCATCCCATGCACCCATTCGCTACCCGCCCGCGTCTTGCCAAACCCGCGCCCCGCCATCAGCACCCACGTCCGCCAGTCCCCCTCCGGCGCCGCCTGCCCGGCGTGTGCCCATTCGCTCCACGCCTTCTCCCACACCGCCGCCTCCACCGGCGTCAATTCGCCAAACAGCCGCGCCCGCTGCGCCGCGTCCAACTCCCGCACCCGCGGCAACAAACAGCTCATCGCAACCCGTCCTTCATAAGCCCCTCCCCTTCAGGGGAGGGGTTGGGGTGGGGCCTGTCCGATAAGCGCCCGGCTGATGGGCGTCCCCCAGCCCCAGCCTCCCGCGCCGCCTTCCGCGCATCCGCCCGCTCGATCGCGTCGATCTTGCGCAGGATGCTCGCCTTCACCGTTTCGAAGTCCGGCATCGCCGCCCGGGCCTCCGCCGCCCGCGCCCGCCCCACGCCCTTCAGCCGCGCGATCGCGATCGCCTCGGCCACGCTCGCCGCCGGCACGCCCGAAGCCGCCACCTCGGGATCGAACGCCGCCAGCACCGCGGACGTCAAAAAGTCCCCGATCCGCTCGTCCCCCGCCGCCAGCGCCTCCGCCCAGCGCGTCCGCAGCCCCGCATCCCGCTTGCGCCGCGCATAGACCGCCACCGTCGAAAGCCCCACCGCCTCCGCCGCGCGCTTTACGCACGCGGTCCGCGCCAGCGCCTCCAGAAACGCGCGCTCGGTCCCCGCCGACCACCGCCCCGGCCCCGCCCGCACCACCTGCACCCCCGCGTTCCTCGAGCGCCGCACCACCAGCCCCGCCAGCCCCCCGCCCCCGCCGTCCCCCGCATCCCGAGCCACTCCCGCGCCGCCGGCCGGCGCCTTGAGCGCCCCCGCCGCCGCCAAAGCCCCCGCCCGCGCCAGCGCCCCCGCCCAGCCCTTGGCGAACCCGGCATCGCGCTTGGCCAATTGATAGGCGGTCCCCCGATCCACCCCCGCCCGCCGCGCCGCCAGCGTCACATTCCCGCTCGCCGCCAACCCACGCAAAAACACCCGCCGCCACGCAGGCGCCGCCATACCCGTCGCCATGTGAAATCCCCCGAAACGCAAAAGCCGCCCGTGCGCTAAGCGCAGGGCGGCAGTGTTCCTGTTTTGTACCGGATTAGCGTGACGATGTCAAGGCATTTCATGCGCACCGCTACCACTGCGTCTAGGCCGATTTGGCCTTTGCGGCTTTCCGGCTATGGTCACCGCTCCAAGAAGGAGGAGCCGCATTTGGCGACGACAGAACATACCATCAACGATGCGATCGCACAGGCACTAAGGCTAACTCGACATGGCTGGCAATCGCCGACCGTCGTTCGTTCCGAGAACACCGGTATGATCAGCGGCAATAACAAGCGACCGGACATACTTGTCACCGAGCCGGGCGTCTCGCCGGTCGTTATCGAAACCGAGGTATTGCCCGCCATAACGGTCGAACCGGAGGCGAGAGCGCGCCTCGGCGAAACGCTGAAGGAGAACGGCCGGAAAATCCTTTCCGCGATAGCCGTGCGTTCACCGGCGAGATTGCGCACCGTCTCCGGTGCGGCGCTGGCGAGCGAAATTGCGAACGCCGATGACTTGGAATTTGCCCTGTTCACCGGCGACAATCCCGCCGACGCGACGCGTTGGCCCGAACACGGCTGGATGAAAGGCACGATCAGCGATCTGTCGATTCTCGCCCAGGCGGCGACCGTTCCGCCCGCAATTGTCGAGGCCGCCGCCGACAAGCTGATGATCGGCGTTCAGCAGGCTGCGGGCCAGCTTGCAGGAATCGAAACCAGCTTCCCCGCCGCACTGGATCGCATCGCCCGCGCCCTGTGCCAAGAGGACAGCGACCAAACCCGTCGTATGGCGACGACCATCCTGGCCAATGCTTTCATGTTCCATGAAAACCTGGCGCACGGACCGGGCGGGCTGGCGACGATCCGCAATCTGGACGAACTGCGCGGCGCGGATCAGCTCACGAGAGGGCATATCCTGTCCGAGTGGCGCGCGATCTTGAAGGTGAACTACTGGCCGATTTTCGACATCGCCTGCAATATCTTCGAAGTTATCCCTACTAACCTTGCCAAGGCCCTGGCCGACACGCTCGCGGACACGGCAGCCCAGCTTGTCGAGAACAGCCTCACGCGCTCGCACGACCTTACGGGCGCCGTCTTCCAGAAGCTGATCGTCGATCGCAAGTTCCTCGCGGCCTACTATACAACGCCCGCTTCCGCTGCGCTCATGGTGGGATTGGCCCTTGACCGTATGGTGACGCCGGCAGGCAAGAACTGGACAGATACCCCGGCGCTCGGAAGCCTCAAGATCGGCGATTTCGCCTGCGGCACGGGCACCCTGCTTTCCACGGTCTACACTCGTCTCGGTCAATATTACGAACTCCATGGCGGGAATTCCGAACAGCTCCATCGCGCGATGATGGGCTCGGCGCTCATCGGGGCGGATGTCCTTCCCGCCGCGGCGCACCTGACCGCCGCGATGCTTTCTGGCGCGCATCCGCGCACGACCTACTCCGACAGTCACATTATGACGGTGCCTTATGGCGCACAGAGTAACGGCAAGGTGGCGCTCGGCTCACTCGACCTGCTCGCGAACGAACAGACGTTCGACGCCGTTGGCGCAGTCGGCCTGGGGGCCAAGGGCGCGACCAAGAAGGACGTTTTCGTCAGCGTCGCCCACGAAAGCTTCGATCTGGTCGTCATGAATCCGCCCTTCACGCGTCCGACCGGGCAGGAGGCGAACAAGGTCGGGGTACCCAATCCGATGTTCGCCGCCTTCGCTGCCGGCAAGGACGAGCAGAAGGAGATGAAGAAGGCTTTCGACAAACTGTTGGCTTCGCTGACCGGCGAGCATTGCTATGATGGGCAAGCGGGCGAGGCCAGCGGCTTCATCGAGCTGGCGCACCGCAAGCTTAAAGCCGGGGGAACGCTGGGCCTAATCACGCCGCTCAGCCTGATGTCGGGCGAGGCCTGGGATGCTTCGCGCCGCAAGATCGCACGCAACTATGATGACGTGGTTCTGCTCAGCATCGCCGGTAAGACGCGCAAGGAGCTGTCCTTCTCGGCCGACACCGGCATGGGCGAGGCGATGATGCTGGGCGTCAAGCGAGACGCTGCGCGCGAAGACAATGGCGCCCGCGCCACCTTCGTCGTGCTGGATGACCGCCCTTCGATGCCACTGGACGGATACGCAGTGGCGGATGCGATCCGCCGCTCCATTGAAGCGCACGGCCTGCGCAAGATCGAGGATGCCCCGGTCGGGGGCACCGCGATCCATATCGGCAACGATGTCGTCGGCCATGCGATCGAGGCGCCCCTCCCCGATGATCGCACATGGGATATCTGCCGCATCGCCGATCTCGCGCTGGCGCAATCGGCATGGCGGCTTGCAATCGAAAAAATGCTGTGGCTTCCCGGAATGCCCATGGCCCATGCCTCAACGCTGCCCCTGGCGCGCATCGCGGATATGATCGCCTTTATCGGTCCTTACCACGCGGACATTGACTGGAACGGCGCAGAGGGGAAACTTCGCGGCCCGTTCAAGCGTCAGTCGGCTCAAAACCCAGCCAGCGTGACCTATCCCATCCTTTGGTCGCACGATGCGGACCGCGAACGCGCAATCTGTTTCGAGGCGGACAGCCAGGGCGTCGTGCGTCCCGGAAAGGGCCAGGACGAACAGGACCGTATCCTCGAAAAGGTCAACGCGGTGCTGGCGAGCGCTTCTCACCTCCATTTCAACCAGAATTTCCGCTTCAACAGCCAATCGACCGCGATGCAATATACGCTGCGCCGCACCATCGGCGGCCGCGCCTGGATGACTATTCGCTTCCCAGAACCGGCGATGGAGGCCGCGGTCGCACTGTGGGGCAACACCTCTCTGGGCCTGTTGCTTCATTGGTGGCAGGCCAACAAGCAACAGGCCGGTCGCGGAAATATCGGTAAGTTGGCGCTCACCGACTTCTCCTGCCTCGATCCCATGCAACTCTCGATGAAGCAGCTGGACGATTCGGCGACGCTGCTCGCGAAGCGTGCCGCCATTCCCATGCTTCCCTTCAACCAGATCGTCGCCGATGGGGCGCGGACCGATCTCGACCGTGAGTTTCTCGGTGGAATCCTGGGCCTTCCCGACGACTTGTTCGCGGAAGGCGGCGCGCTCGATCTGTTGAGGCAAAAGCTGGCGGCGGAGCCCTCGATCCACGGCAACAAGAAGGGAAAGTCTGGATGAGCTGTGCACCGGTTTCGGTCGGGCAAGCTTGTCGCGGCCGAAGCCGCGATTATACTTGCTGGCGAATCTCGGTAGGTGGCACATGACGGACCAAGAGCAATTGGGCTTCCCCCTTGATGGCATGGGAAAGGCGGTCCCGGCTGAGAGCCCACATGCCGTTCGCCTGGAATTGAACGCGCTTCTCGAACAAGCAAAGGCTGCGCGCGATGCGGCACCGTGGGATCTCGCCACACACAGGAAGCATCGCGCGCTGGTACCGGAAAGAGCCAAGGCCCTGCCTCCGGAAGAAGCCGAGTTCCTACGTCGGCAACTGGTGCTGGAATTCGATCGGATCGAGCTTTTGCTAGCGGCGTGAGACCGCCGAGTTTTGAGGAATGATGCCAATAAAAGATAGGGCCGCCCCTCACGGGACGGCCCTTCCTTGTCTCATGGCCGGCCGCGGCAAAGCCGCGTCGTCGGTCGTCGCTAGCGATGCCGGCCGGGCTTGGCGATCAACCCGGAATTAGCGCACGCTAATTTCCGGACGCCAAGCTCAACCCATAATCTCCTGCTCGAGCTTCTTCGCCATCTCTTCGATGTTCTCCGGCGGCCAGCCCGGGATTTCCATCCCCAGCCGCAGCCCCATGCTCGACAGCACTTCCTTGATCTCGTTCAAGGACTTGCGCCCGAAGTTCGGGGTGCGCAGCATCTCGGCTTCGGTCTTCTGGACCAGGTCGCCGATGTAGATGATGTTGTCGTTCTTCAGGCAGTTCGCCGAACGCACCGACAGTTCGAGCTCGTCGACCTTCTTGAGCAGGTACCGGTTGATCTGCGCGGTGTCGCCGGTGTCGGCCGGGGCCTGCTGCGGCATGCCGCCCTGCTGGACCGGCGCCTGGCGGGTCATCGCGCTGTCGTCGAAGTGGACGAACAAAGCGAGCTGGTCCTGCAGGATGCGCGCAGCATAGGCGATCGCGTCCTCCGGGGTGATCGTCCCGTCGGTCTCGACGCTGAGCGTGAGCTTGTCGTAATCGAGCTCCTGCCCGACGCGGGTGTTCTCGACCTTGTAGCTCACCTGGCGCACCGGCGAGTAGAGCGCGTCGACCGGGATCAGGCCGATCGGCGCGTCGGCCGGGCGGTTGCTCGCGGCGGGGACGTATCCCTTGCCGGTGTCGGCGGTCAGCTCCATGTTGAGCGTCGCGCCCTCGTCGAGGTGGCACAAGACCAGCTCGGGGTTCATCACTTCGATGTCGCCCGAGACGGCGATGTCGCCGGCCTTGACTTCGGCCGGGCCGGTCGCGGAGAGCTGGAGCCGCTTCGGGCCTTCGCCCTGCATGCGGATCGCCAGCTGCTTCACGTTGAGGACGATATCGGTGACATCTTCCCGCACGCCGGCGAGGCTCGAGAATTCGTGCAGCACGTTCTCGATCTTGATCGAGGTGATCGCGGCGCCCTGAAGCGACGAGAGCAATACGCGGCGCAGCGCGTTGCCGAGCGTCAGGCCAAAGCCGCGCTCGAGCGGCTCGGCGACGAAGGTCGCCTTCTTCTTGGGATCACCACCGGGCTTCTTTTCGAGGCCGCTGGGCTTCTTCAGTTCCTGCCAGTTCTTGGAATTGACGGACACGGGCTTCCCCTGAGTTGGGCAGGTAGGGGGCTATCCTGCCGAAATAGCAGTCCCGAAACGCCGCCGTTTGCCGCGGCGGCGTTTCGGAACGAAGGTAAAATCAGACGCGGCGGCGCTTGGACGGGCGGACGCCATTGTGCGGGATCGGAGTCACGTCGCGGATCGACGTGATCTGGAAACCGACCGCCTGGAGGGCGCGCAGCGCCGACTCGCGGCCCGAGCCGGGGCCCTTGACCTCGACCTCGAGCGTGCGGACGCCGTGCTCGGACGCCTTCTTGCCGGCGTCTTCCGCGGCGACCTGGGCGGCGTACGGAGTCGATTTGCGCGACCCCTTGAAACCCATCATGCCGGCCGACGACCAGGAGATCGTGTTGCCCTGGGCATCGGTGATCGTGATCATGGTGTTGTTGAACGACGCATTCACATGGGCGACGCCCGCGGTGATGTTCTTGCGCTCGCGGCGCTTAATGCGCTGTGGTGCTTGTGCCATTGCTCAGCGCTCCCTTACTTCTTCTTGCCGGCGATGGGCTTGGCCTTGCCCTTGCGGGTGCGCGCATTGGTGTGCGTGCGCTGGCCGCGGACCGGAAGCCCCTTGCGATGGCGGAGACCGCGGTAGCAGGCGAGGTCCATCAAGCGCTTGATGTTCATCGCGACTTCGCGGCGAAGGTCGCCTTCCACGGTGTGAGTGGCGTCGATGGTCTCGCGGATCTGGAGGACTTCCTGGTCGGAAAGGTCCTGCACGCGGCGCTCGGCGGCGATGCCCAATTTTTCGGTGATCTGCTTGGCCTTCGCCGGCCCGATCCCATGAATATACTGAAGCGCGATAATCACGCGCTTGTTGGTCGGGATATTAACACCCGCAATACGTGCCATGATTTTTTTCTCCCAGCTCCACAGGGGGCCCGCATGGCTGCCCGCCCCCCATCTCATAGCGTTGATCCGAAACGCACGGCGGCGGCGAGCGCTAAACGCGCTGCCGGATACCGAGGGTTCGGAAGAAGCGCGACATATGCAGCCGCACAGGCACTGTCAAGCGCTGCGCGTCGAGATATCTCGGCAATGGCCATATAGCCGAAGTGGCGGGTTTCGCCAAGCGATCCTGCTGGCCCTTTGCGGCACAATGCTTCGTGGCCCGGATCAGGGGAGCTTGAGGAATTCCGAAGGCTTCAGCGCACGGCGGGTGAAGCGCGCCAGCCGGATTGCGCCGTGGAAATAGTTGCGGCGATCGATACGGGTGCCGATCGATGCGCGGCCATCGCCCTGCGGCTTGAAGGCAATCTCGGCCTCACCTTGGAGGATGCCCTCGACATAGCTGCGGTAGGTCTTGCCGTCATAGCTCTGCGCGACGTGATACCAAGGGCCGATCGGGTAGCGCGTCATCGGGAAGACCAATGTCTGCTTATAGCCCTCCCCGGTGGTGAAGGCGTCGAGATACCAGCTGTTGCCCGGCACCACGCGCAGCTCGAACATCATCCGCGTGTTCAGCGGCAGTTGCGGCTCTTCGGCCAGATGCATCCAGCGCTGCTCGAATGCGCCGCCATCGGGGCGGATGATCGCCTCGATGGTGAAGGTTCTGGCGCCCGCGAGCGGATGGCGATCGATGAACAGGGCGTCGTCGGCACCGTCAAACTGGACCGCCTTGCCCAGCGGGGTGTCGATCAGCTGGGGATCGCCCTCGATCTGGGTGGCGATGCCGCCGATCCGGTCGAGCCGGTCGAAGGTCCAGACAGTCCGCATCGGCGCGGCGGCGGCGCCGGTGGCGAGGATCAGGGGGGCGAGCGCGAAGGCGTGGCGGATCATGCCCCGAGCTTAGCAGCCGGGAGCGGCAGCACCAGCGTGGCGATCAGTCCCGGGGCATTGTCGCCCAGTTCCAGACGCCCGCCATGGAGCCGCGCGACGGCCTCCGCCAGCGCCAGCCCTAGCCCGGCCCCCGGCAGGCTGCGCGCGGAATCGAGCCGGCCGAAACGGCGCAGCGCCTCGGCGCGGTCGTCGGCGGCGATGCCGGCGCCGCGATCGGCGACCGCTATGCGCAGCGCCCCTGCCTTTACCGACAACAACAGCGCGATGTTACCGCCCGCCGCGGCATGGCGCATCGCGTTGTCGATAAGATTGGCAATCGCCTGGCTGAGCAATTCGCGGTGGAGCGGCACCGGCGCGGGCGGGGCTTCCGCCGTCACTTCGAATGCTAGCCCGGCTTCCTCCGCTACCGGTGCGTAGAGATCGGCGATCTCCTCGATCAGCAGCGCCGGATCGAGCGGGATGAAGGCGTCGCGTGTCGCCGCCTCGGTACGGCTGATCTCGAGCAATACGCCGAGCATCCGCATCACCAGATCGGTCTCGGGAATCAGCCCGGAGAGCGCCGTCTCGCGCGTCGCCGGGTCCTCGGCGGTGACCGCGGTCTCGGCGCGGCCGCGCAGGCGGGCGATCGGGGAGCGCAGATCGTGCGCGATGCTATCGGTCACCACGCGAAGCTCGCCCATCAGCCCGTCGATCCGGTCGAGCATGCCGTTGATCCGGAGCGCGAGCCGGTCGAACGCATCGCCGGCGCCCTCGCCCCGGGCCACCGCCACCCGCCGCCCGAGATCGCCCGCCGCAACCGCGTCCACCGCGCCCGCGATCCTGTCGAGCCGCCGCGAGACGTAACGCGTCAGCACCAGACCGCCCGCGACCCCGAGCACGACTGCGAGCAACACCGCGAGCAGCAGCGCACGCTCGATGGTGCGCTGGGCGCGCTCCCAATCGTCGAGCATCCGCCCGCTGACCAGCCAGTGGTTGCCAAGAGGCCTGATCGTGAATCCCGATTCCTGCTTCGCCCAATCGCCATCGGCGCCGAGCACCCCGATCCGGAACGGCTCCGCCACCGGGCGCGCGACGAGATGCTCCGGCCCGGCGCCGAGCAGGCGATGGCCGGTCGCATCCACCACCTCCGCGACCAAGCTGTCGTCATCGGCGCTCGAACCGGCGATGGTCGCGTCGAGCGCCTTCAACCCACCCGATCGGAACACCGCCACGAACGTATCCGATTGCTCGATGGTGTCGCGGCGGAGTTCGCCGATCGCATCGTCGTGGGTCTGCTGCCAGACGAACCCCGCCAGCGCGAGCGACGAAACCAAAGCCAGCCCGATCGCCAGCAACGCCAGCCGCGCGGTAATCGAAAGCTTCATGCCTCGGGAGAGAGCTTGTACCCGGCGCCGCGCACCGTGTGGAGAATCGGCGTAGCAAAGCCCTCCTCGATCTTGCGCCTGAGGCGGCTCATATGGACGTCGACCACGTTAGATCCCGGATCGAAGTGATAGTTCCAGATCTTCTCGATCATCATCGTCCGGGTGATCACCTGCCCCGCGTTGCGCGCCAGGAATTCGAGCAGGTTGAATTCGCGCGCGCCCAGCAGGATCGCCCTGCCCTGTCGCGTGACCGTCCGCCCCAGCAGGTCGATCTCGAGGTCGCCGACGGTCAATCGGATCGCCTGCACATCCGATGCCTGGCGCTCGCGGCGGCGAAGCAACGCCTCGATCCGCGCGAGCAGCTCGGCGAAGGAGAAGGGCTTGGTAAGGTAGTCGTCGGCCCCGGCGTGCAGCCCGGCGACGCGGTCATCGACGGTGCCGAGCGCGGACAGCACCAGCGCCGGCGTGCGGATCCCCGCCGCCCGCGCGCCGCCGATCACCGACAGCCCGTCGAGCCCCGGCAGCATCCGGTCGACCACCATCGCGTCGAAAATGTCTTCGCTGGCGAGGAACAGCCCGTCACGGCCGTTGGTCGCGATCTCGGTCGCGAAGCCGGCCTCGCTCAGCCCCTTGGCCAGATAGGCGGCGGAGGCGGCGTCGTCCTCGATGATCAGGATCTTGCGAGTCATTGCCGACCTTCCGCGGGATCGCCCTTTCTAGAACGCGAAGCGGCCGGCGAGAAGGGGATCCCGCCGGCCGCCGCTCATCTCCCGAGGGCTAGGGGAAATGCGCTTAGTTTGCCTTGGCGGCCTTTGCGGGCTTCGCCATCTTGGCAGGCTTCGCGGGCTTGGCAGCCTTCACGTGCTTGACGTGGGTGGTGTGCTTGGCGGCCGGCGCGGCGCGGGTAGCGGCCATCGACGGCGCGGCGATCAGCGACAGAGCCGCGACGGGAAGAAGGAAGCGAGCGTTCATGATGCAATCTCCTAACGGGCGGCGATGCGCCGTGCCGTGGGACCGCTTCTAGAACCGGCCACCCATGCGATCGGGTGACGGGATCATGAAAACTTTGTCATGTGCGCAGGATCAAACCGCGCAGATCAGCATGCTCGATGCTGCTGCGGCGCGGCGCGGCATTTCGATCTGCACGCCGCGGACGAAGCTGCGCACCGCGCTGAGATAATGCAGCGAGCCCGACAAATAGGCGTCGAACTCGACCGGCGCGACGCCGCGTCCATCCACGAAGCGGCGCAGCGCATAGGGATTGGCGCCCGGCGGATTGAGCCCCTCCGCAACGAGGGTTGCCGAACGCACGCCGCTCTGCCGCAGCAATTCGGGCGCGCTGGGGTGATAGCTGCCGCTGGGATAGCAGAAATGCCCCGCAGGCGCGGCGCCGACGAGATCGACCAGGAAATCGCGGTTCTCCTCAACCTCCTGCACCAATCGCCCGATATTGGTTGAGACATCGATATGCCGGTGCGTGTGGAGTTCGAGATCGAAGCCACGGCGGCTGACATCGGCAAGCTCGGCAGGCCGCATCAGATGGAACTGGCGGCTGTCGAGCCACCCCTCCCCCACACCCAGTTCGCGGCCCAGCGCGCGCAGGGCGTCGAGCCGCTCTCTTTCTGGAAGTGCCTCGATCCGTCGGATCGCGGGCTGGCGTGCGACGTTGCTGCGTCCCGATATGGACAGCAGATAATCCACCGCGACGTTGATCACCGGCAAATCGCGATCCGCATACCAGGTCGTCGCATAAACGGTGGCGGGAAGCTCGTAGCGCTCGAGGATCGGCAGCATGTGCGTGCCGGTCGAGACCCAGCCATCGTCGATGGTGATCACTACTGCCGCGGGCGGCAAATCCCCCGCTGCATGGCGATCCACCGCCTCGCCCAACGGCAGCACCGGCAGCTTCGATCGCTTGAGACGCGCCATCCGCGCCTCGAACTGGGTGGGGCTCATGAACAGGCAGGTGCCGAATGACGGTCCCGGCGTCACCCATGCGCCGTGATAGCAAAGGATGCGCAGCTGCGACGCCGTCGCCGCGCGCGCGATGGTGGACAGTCCCGAGAACCGGGCGGCGGTCAAAAGCGCGTGCTTGGGCGCCATGCGTTCAATCCCCTGACCCGGGCCAGGCGCGCCGGGTTCTGGGAAACTCGCATGACGGGCTTAACTCGAAGTTAGCGCGCTATCCCTTGCCGTCGAGGATCGCTTCGATCGCGCTGGTGACATGATCGATGTCGGCCATGCCGTCGACCTGGTGGACCAACCCGCGCGCCTGGTAGATTGGCAGGATCGGCGCGGTCTTGGCGCGATATTCCTCCATGCGGGTGCGCACGGTGGCTTCGTTGTCGTCGGGACGGCGCTTGAACTCGTGGTTGCCGCAGACGTCGCAGGTTTCGGCCACCTTCGGCATCTTGAATTTGTCGTGATAATTGGCGCCGCACTTGGCGCAGCTGAAGCGGCCGGTGATCCGCTCGACCAAGGCATCCTCGTCGACCGCAAGCTCGATCACGCAATCGAGCTGGCGTCCGCGCTCGGACAGCAGTTCGTCGAGCGAGGCGGCTTGCGCGCCGGTGCGAGGATAGCCATCGAAGATCGCGCCTTTGTCCGCTATCTGGTCGAGCCGCTCGCCGATGATGCCCGATACGATCTCGTCCGAGACCAAAGCTCCCGCGTCCATCACGGCCTTGGCCTGCAGCCCGACCGGGGTGCCGGCCTTGACCGCCGCGCGCAGCATGTCGCCCGTCGAGAGCTGGACCATGCCGCGATCGGCCTCGAGCCGCGTCGCCTGGGTGCCTTTACCGGCGCCCGGCGGGCCCAACAGGATGATGTTCAACGCACTCTCCCCGTTTCGCCGCGCCCTTTAGCGCGTGCGGCCCTTCAGCTTCGCCTTCTTGATCAGGTCGCCATACTGGTGCGCCAGCAAATGCGACTGGATCTGCGTAACCGTGTCCATGGTTACGTTGACGACGATCAGAAGGCTAGTGCCGCCCATCAGGAACGGGATGCTCATCGCCGCGGTGATCGACTCGGGCACCAGGCAGATCAAGGTGAGATACGCCGCGCCGACCACGGTGATGCGCGTCAGCACATAATCGAAATAGGTCTCGGTGTTCTTGCCCGGGCGGATGCCGGGGATGAACCCGCCATAGCGCTTGAGGTTGTCCGCCGTCTCCTCGGGATTGAACACCACCGCGGTGTAGAAGAACGAGAAGAAGATGATGCCGGCGCCATACAGCGCCATGTAGACCGGCGATCCGTGGCGCAGATAGGTGTTGAGCGCGAGCAGCGTCTCGCCCCACCAGCCTTCGGTCGTGCTCGCCTGGCCGGCGAACTGGGTGATGGTCAGCGGCAGCAGCAGCAGCGACGAAGCGAAGATCGGCGGGATCACGCCGGCGGTGTTGAGCTTCAGCGGCAGATGGCTGCGCTCGGCCTGCACGCCCCTTGCGGTCTGGCGCTTGGGATATTGAATCAGGATGCGGCGCTGGGCACGCTCCATGAAGCAGATGAACAGCACCAGCGCCGCGACGCCGACGATGATCAGTGCCAGGCGCAGCGGATCGATCGAGCCCGTGCGGCCCGATTCAAACAGCTGGATCAAGGTAGTCGGCAGGCGCGCGACGATGCCCGCCATGATGATCAGCGAGATGCCGTTGCCGATGCCGCGGCTGGTGATCTGCTCGCCCAGCCACATCAGGAACAGGGTGCCGCCGACAAGGCTGATCACTGCGCCGGCGCGGAACATCATGCCCGGCTCGATCACGGCATACAGCCCTTCGCGCGCGCCAAAGCTCTCGAGCCCGACGGCGATGAAATAGCCCTGGATCGCCGTGAGGCCGACGGTGCCGTAGCGGGTGTACTGGTTCAGCCGCTTGCGGCCGCTCTCGCCTTCCTTCTTGATCGCCGCCAGCGTGGGGCTGAGCGACGTGGCGAGCTGCACGACGATCGACGCCGTGATGTACGGCATCACGCCAAGCGCGACGACCGACATACGATTGAGCGCGCCACCGGTGAAATTGTTGAAGAAGTCGAGCACGCCGCCCTGCGCCTGCTGCGAGAGCAGGTTGAGCTGGGTCGCATCGACGCCGGGAAGCGGCACATAGCTCAGCAGCCGGAACACGATCAGCGCGCCGAGGGTGAACCACAGGCGCTTCTTGAGGTCGGTCGCCTGCGCGAACTTCGACAGGCTGATGCTGGAGGCGAGTGAATCGGCTGCGCTAGCCATGAATTCCGTATCCCGAAAATGAAAAAGCGGCGGGACCTATCCCTAGCCCCCGCCGCCCATATAGGTGCCTTGGCGGGCTTGTCTAAGCCCCCATCAGAATTATGCCTTGGCGGCGGTCTTCTTGGCTTCCTTGTTCGCCTTGCGCGCGTCCTGCGCAACGCGGTGCTTGGCCTTGTGCTTGTCGGCAGCGGCGACGACTTCGATCACCTCGACCGAACCGCCGGCCTTCTCCACCGCTTCCTTCGCGCCCTTGGACACGCCGGCGACGCGGAAGTTCAGCTTGGCCGAGAATTCGCCCTTGCCGAGCAGGCGCACGCCATCCTTGCCGCCGCGGGTCAGACCCACCGCGTCGAGCGCGGCTTGGTCGATCACCGCGCTGGCGTCGAGCTTGCCGGCGTCGAACAATTTCTGGATCATGCCCAGGTTGACCTCGGAATGGTCCTTGGCGAACACATTGTTGAAGCCGCGCTTCGGGATGCGCATGTGAAGCGGCATCTGGCCGCCTTCGAAGCCGTGGATCGAGACGCCCGAGCGGCTGGTCTGGCCCTTCTGGCCGCGACCGCCGGTCTTGCCCTTGCCCGAACCGATGCCGCGTCCGATGCGCATCCGGCCCTTGCGAGCGCCGTCATTGTCCTTGATGTCGTTCAGTTTCATGTCGTGCACTCGCTTTCGCTTTTGTCGCGCTGATTTTCGTTCTTAAGCCCCTCCCCTTCAGGGGAGGTGCTTTAAGGTCTTACCCCTCGACCGATACCATGTGAGCCACCTTACGGATCATGCCGCGCACCTCGGGGGTGTCCTGCAGCTCGACCGTCTTGTGCATCTTGTTCAGCCCAAGGCCGACCAGCGTTGCGCGCTGGTCCTTCTTGCGGCGGATCGGCGATCCGGTCTGGGTGATCTTAACAATTGCCATGTCGCTTACTCCGCGATCGCTGCGGCATCGGCCTCGGCGGTGTTCGAACCGCCACGGCCGAGCAGGTCGGCGATCTTCTTGCCGCGCCGCTGAGCGACCGACTTCGGCGAAGTCTGCTCGTTCAGCGCCTCAAAGGTGGCGCGGATCATGTTGTAGGGGTTCGACGTGCCGACCGACTTGGTCACCACATCGGCAACGCCCAGCGATTCGAACACGGCGCGCATCGGACCGCCCGCGATGATGCCGGTGCCCTGCGGCGCCGAACGGAGCGTCACCAGGCCGGCGCCGAAATGGCCCTTGCCGTCGTGATGCAGCGTGCGGCCTTCCTTCAGCGGAACGCGGACCATCGTCTTCTTCGCAGCCGCGGTGGCCTTGGAGATGGCTTCCGGCACTTCGCGCGCCTTGCCATGGCCGAAGCCGACACGCCCCTTGCCGTCGCCCACGACGACCAGTGCCGCGAAGCCGAAGCGCTTGCCGCCCTTCACCGTCTTCGAGACGCGGTTGATGTGGACGAGCTTCTCGATCAGCTCTTCGCCGCCGTCGTCCGAACCGGGACCGCCGCGACCGCGGTTGTCGCGACCGCCACGATTGTCACGGCCGCCACGCTGGCCACCGCCACGATTGTCGCCGCCGCCCGGGCCACGCCCGCGCGCGCCGCCACGGCCGCCGCGCGGCGCATCCTGCGCCGGAGCGTCGGTGGTTGCTTCGACGGGTGCGTCGTTGTTGGTTTCGTCGGCCATCTTAGAACTCCAATCCGCTCTCGCGAGCGGCATCCGCCAGCGCCTTGACGCGGCCATGATACAGGAAACCGCCGCGATCGAAGACGACCTGCGTCACGCCGGCGGCCTTCGCCGCTTCGGCGACGCGCTTGCCGACTTCCTGCGCCGCGGCAATGGTGGCGCCGGTGGTGCCGCGCACGGACTTCTCGAGCGTCGAGGCCGAGGCCACGGTCTTGCCGGCCGCATCGTCGATCACCTGGGCATAGATATGCTTGCCCGAGCGATGGATCGAAAGGCGAGCGCGAGTGCCCGAACGCGCACGAAGCTGCGTACGGTTGCGCAAACGGCGCTTCGCGAAAAGCGAAAGTCCCTTGGTGCTCACTTCTTCTTCCCTTCCTTGCGGAAGATAAACTCGCCGTCGTACTTGATGCCCTTGCCCTTGTACGGCTCGGGCTTGCGCCAACGGCGGATCTCCGCGGCCAGCTGGCCGACCTTCTGCTTGTCGATCCCCGAAATCTCGATCGTCGTGGTGTCGGGGGTCTTGACCTCGATATCCTCGGGCACGGCGACGTCGACGTCATGGCTGTAGCCGAGCTGCAGCTTGAGGTTCCGGCCCTGCGCGTTGGCGCGATAGCCGACGCCGGTGATCAGCAGCTTCTTGGTGAAGCCGTCGGTCACGCCGGTGACGAGGTTCTGGACCAGCGTGCGCTGCATGCCCCAGAAGGCGCGTGCCTGCTTGCTGTCGTTCGCCGGCTTCACGAGGATGCCGCCGTCTTCCAGCGTGTAGCTGATCTCGTCGCGCAGCGTGAGCGACAGGGTGCCCTTGGGACCCTTCACGCTCAGCTGGCCGCCGTCGATCGAAGCGGTCACGCCGCTCGGAATCGACACTGGCTTCTTACCGATGCGGCTCATCAGAACACCTCCGCCAGCACTTCGCCGCCGACGTTCTGCTCGCGCGCTTCCGCGTCGGACAGAACACCCTTGGGCGTCGAGACGATCGTGATACCCAGGCCGTTGCGGATCCGGGGCAGTTCCTGCGAACCCGAATAGACGCGGCGGCCAGGCTTCGAGACGCGCGCGACGTGCTTGATCGCCGGCTGGCCCTCGAAATATTTCAGCTCGATGCGGATGCCGTTTGCAGGCCCCATCTGCTCTTCGCTGTAGCCACGGATGTAGCCTTCGCGCTGGAGCACATCGAGAACGCGCGCACGCAGCTTCGACGCCGGAGTAAGGACGGAGTCCTTCCGGGCGCGCTGGCCGTTGCGGATGCGGGTGAGCATATCACCCAGGGGATCGGTCAATGCCATCTTCGTACCCTTACCAGCTCGACTTCGTGACGCCGGGGATCAGGCCCTTGTTGGCCAGATCACGCAGCATGACGCGTGCGAGACGGAACTTGCGGTAATAGCCGCGCGGACGTCCGGTGAGCTCGCACCGGTTGCGGATGCGCCCCGGATTCCCGTTGCGGGGAATCTCGGCCATGCGCAGCCGCGCCATCAGGCGCTCGGTTTCGTCGAGCGACTTGTCGGCCGCAATTGCCTTCAGCTTCGCGTAGCGGCCGGCGTACTTCTTCACCAGCTTCTTGCGACGCTCATTCTTGTTGATCGAACTCAGTTTCGCCATGGACTTAAGCTCTCTTTCTTACGCGGCTTGCTTCTGCTCACCGTCCGCCTCGAGCGGGAACGGGAAGCCGAAGAGACGGAGAAGCTCGCGGGCCTCGTCGTCGGTATTCGCGGTGGTGGTCACGATCACATCCATGCCGCGCACCTTTTCGATGCGGTCATAGTTGATCTCGGGGAACACGATCTGCTCCTTCAGGCCGCAGGCGTAATTGCCACGGCCGTCGAACGACTTCGGGTTCAGCCCACGGAAATCGCGAACGCGCGGCAGCGCGATCGTGATGAAGCGGTCGAGGAACTCGTACATGCGCTCGCGGCGAAGGGTCACCTTCACGCCGATCGGCATGCCTTCGCGCAGCTTGAACTGTGCGATCGACTTCTTCGCCTTGGTGATCACCGGCTTCTGGCCCGCGATCAGCTCCATTTCAGAAGCGGCCTGCTCGACCTTCTTCTTGTCCTGGGTTGCCTCGCCGACGCCCATGTTCAGCACGATCTTGGCGATCCGCGGAACCTGCATCGGGTTGGTGTAGCCGAACTTCTCGGTCATCGCCTTGACGATTTCCGCATCGTATTTGGACCGCATGCGCGGCGTATAGGAATCAGCCATTGATGACCTCCCCGGTCTTGACGGCGACGCGAACCTTCTTGCCGTCACGGTCCTCGAAACGGACGCGCGTCGGCTTGCCGTCGGCGGTCACATGCGCGACCTTGGAAACATGCATCGGTGCGGGCGAACGCTTCAGGCCACCCTGGGGGTCGCCCTGGCTCGGCTTGGTGTGGCGGACGTGGACGTTGATCCCGTCGACCAGAACCTTGCCGTCCTTCGGCATTGCCTGCAGGACATCGCCGGTGCGGCCCTTGTCCTTGCCGGACAGGACGATCACGCGGTCACCCTTCTTGATCTTGGCGGCGGCCATTTTAGAGCACCTCCGGCGCGAGCGAAATGATCTTCATGAAGCCGCGCGTACGCAACTCGCGAACCACCGGCCCGAAGATACGGGTGCCGATCGGCTCCTCGTTCTTGTTGACCAGCACCGCGGCATTGCCGTCGAAGCGGATCACCGAGCCATCGGCGCGGCGGATATCCTTGGCGGTGCGAACGATGACCGCGCGATGCACGTCACCCTTCTTCACCTTGCCGCGAGGCGCTGCTTCCTTGATGCTGACGACGATGACGTCGCCAACACCGGCAACCCGGCGCTTGGACCCGCCAAGCACCTTGATGCACTGCACCCGCTTCGCGCCGCTGTTGTCCGCGACGTCGAGATTGGACTGCATCTGGATCATTGATCCGGTTCCTTCTCTCTTGGCCTACCGGGACCGTTTGGCCCGGGGGTTCCAGTTAATCTGTGTCGGCTTACGCCGCGGCGGTCTTCTCGGGGGTCGCGTGGGTATCGACCCGCCCGATCACCTTCCAGGTCTTCAGCTTGGAAATCGGCGCAGTCTCTTCGATGCGCACGGTCTCGCCGGCCTTGAACTCGTTGCTCTCGTCATGAGCATGGTACTTCTTCGAACGACGGATGATCTTGCCGTAGAGCGGGTGCTTCACCTTACGCTCAACCAGAACCACCACCGTCTTGTCGGTCTTGTCGGAGACGATCTGTCCCGTCAGCACGCGCTTCGGCATGTCGAATTCCTTACTTCGCCGACGAGCGCGAGCGCTCGTTCTGCAGCGTCTTGATGCGGGCGATGTCCTTGCGGACTTCCTTTACCCGGCTCGGCTTCTCGAGCTGGCTGGTGGCCGCCTGGAAGCGAAGGTTGAATGCCTCGCGCTTCAGATTGCCCATCTGCTCGGTCAGCTGGTCCTCGGTCTTGGCCCGGAGGTCGGTTGCCTTGGTCATTACTCGGTCCCTTCCAGGTGCGACGTGTCGCCGAGGCGCGCCACAACCTTCACCTTGATCGGCAGCTTCATCGCCGCGCGGCTGAACGCCTCGGCAGCGAGCGGGCCGGGAACGCCGTCCAGCTCGAACATGATCCGGCCCGGCTTGACGCGGGCGACCCAGAATTCCGGCGAACCCTTGCCCTTGCCCATGCGGACTTCGGCAGGCTTCGACGAGACGGGGACGTCCGGGAAGATGCGGATCCACAAACGCCCCTGGCGCTTGATGTGACGCGTGATCGCGCGGCGAGCCGCCTCGATCTGACGCGCGGTGATCCGCTCAGGCTCCATCGCCTTCAGCCCATAGGAGCCGAAGTTGAGCGAGGTGCCGGACTTCGCATCGCCATGGATGCGGCCCTTGAACGCCTTGCGGAACTTGGTGCGCTTCGGTTGCAGCATTTCTCTGTCCTAAATCAGCGGCGCGGATCGGGGCGAACGCCCGAGGTCTGCGCTTCGATGTTCAGCCGGTCCTGCGCCATCGGGTCGTGACCGAGGATCTCGCCCTTGAAGATCCACACCTTCACGCCGCACACGCCATAGGCAGTATGCGCGGTCGCATCGGCATAGTCGACGTTGCCGCGCAGCGTGTGCAGCGGAACGCGGCCTTCACGATACCATTCGGTACGCGCGATCTCGGCGCCGCCGAGACGGCCGCCGCAGGTGATCTTGATGCCTTCCGCGCCGAGGCGCAGCGCCGACTGCACCGCGCGCTTCATGGCGCGACGGAAAGCGATGCGGCGCTCGAGCTGCTCGGCAACACCCTGGGCGACGAGCTTGGCGTCGACTTCGGGCTTGCGGATCTCGACGATGTTCAGCGACACGTCCGACGAGGTCATCGTGCCGAGCTTCTTGCGAAGCTTCTCGATGTCCGCGCCCTTTTTGCCGATGATCACGCCGGGGCGCGCTGCGTAGATGGAAATCCTGCACAGCTTGGCCGGACGTTCGATGACCACCTTGGAGATCGCCGCCTGCGGCAGCGTCTTCATGATATACTCGCGGATGCGCAGATCCTCGAGGAGAAGGCGGCCATAATCGGCGCCTTCCGCGAACCAGCGGCTATCCCAGGTACGGTTGATCTGGAGACGCAGACCGATCGGGTTGCTTTTGTGACCCATCTTAAGCCTCTTCTTCCTGCTCGCGGACGACAATGCGCAGACGCGAGAACGGCTTCAGGATGCGGGTGGACTTGCCACGGCCGCGCGTGTGGAACCGCTTCATCGTGATCGACTTGCCGACCGATGCCTCGGCGACGACGAGCGCGTCGACGTCGAGGTTGTGGTTGTTCTCCGCATTGGCGATCGCCGAGGCGAGCACCTTGCGCGCGTCCACGGCCATCGCCTTGGTCGAGAACTGGAGGATGTTCATGGCATCGCCGACCTTGCGGTTGCGGATCAGCGCAGCCACCAGGTTCAGCTTCTGCGCCGAGCCGCGGATCTGCGTGCCGACCGAGAGAGCCTCGTTGTCGGCAACGCGACGGGGTGCTTTAGGCTTGGACATCAGCGCTTGCCCTTCTTGTCCGCGGCATGGCCGGGGAAGAAGCGCGTCGGCGCGAACTCGCCGAGCTTCATGCCGACCATGTCTTCATTGACCGAGACCGGCACGAACTTGCGGCCGTTATAGACGCTGAACGTCAGGCCGACGAAATCGGGCAGGATCGTCGAGCGGCGCGACCAGGTCTTGATCGGCGTGCGCGTGCTGGTTTCCTGCGCGGTCTGCGCTTTCTTCAGCAGGTGCAGGTCCACGAACGGACCCTTCCATACGGAGCGAGCCATTTACTTCTTCCTCGCGTGACGCGACCGGATGATCATCTTGTCGGTCGACTTGTTGTGACGAGTGCGGGCACCCTTGGTCGGCTTGCCCCAAGGCGTGACCGGATGACGGCCGCCCGAGGTCCGGCCTTCGCCACCGCCGTGCGGATGGTCGACCGGGTTCTTTGCAACACCGCGCGTCAGCGGGCGGATGCCCTTCCAACGGTTGCGGCCGGCCTTGCCGAGGTTGGTGTTCTGGTTGTCCGGGTTGGACACCGCACCGACCGTCGCCATGCAATTGCCGTGGATGTAACGCTGCTCGCCCGAGTTGAGGCGAACGATGACCATGCCGCGGTCACGGCCGACGACCTGCACATAGGTGCCCGCCGAACGCGCGATCTGGCCGCCCTTGCCGGGCTTCATCTCGACGTTGTGGACGATCGTGCCGACCGGCATCGACGCCAGTTCCATCGCATTGCCCGGCTTCACGTCGGTCTTCTTGCCGGCGATGATCTTGTCGCCAACGGCAAGGCGCTGCGGCGCGATGATGTAGGCGACGTTGGCCTTGCCCTCGGGGGTGTCGCCATAGTTGATCAGCGCGATGAAGGCGGTGCGATTGGGATCATATTCGATCCGCTCGACGGTGCCTTCGACGTCCCACGTGCGGCGCTTGAAATCGACGATGCGATAGCGCTGCTTGTGGCCGCCGGCGATGCCGCGCGAGGTCACGTGACCCTTGTTGTTGCGGCCGCCGGTCTTGTTCTTGCCCTCGGTGAGCGCCTTGATCGGGCGGCCCTTGAACAGCGTCGAGCGATCGATGAGGATCAGCGCGCGGCGCGACGGCGACGTCGGATTGTAATTCTTGAGTGCCATTAGGAGTTGACCCCCGCGGTAACGTCGATCTGGTCGCCTTCGGCGAGCGTCACGATTGCCTTCTTGATGTCGGACCGGGTGTAGGGCTTGCCCTTCCACTTCTTGGTCTTGCCCTTCTGGACGATCGTGTTGACGCCAGTGACCTTGACCGAGAAGAGCGCCTCGACGGCGGCCTTGATCTCGGGCTTGGTGGCGTCGCCAGCGACCCGGAACACAACCGCGTTGTGCTCCGAAACCATGGTCGACTTCTCGGTGATGTGCGGCGCGACAATCACGTCATAATGACGGTTGTCGATCGCGGCTGCCTGCTTCTTAGCCATTGAAGCGCGCCTCCAGCTTTTCGACGGCAGCGCGGGTCAGGACCAGCGTGTCGTGCTTCAGGATGTCATAAACGTTGGCGCCCACGGCAGGCATCACGTTGATCGTGTGGATGTTGCCGGCGGCCAGCGCGAAGTTGGTCTCGACCGCGTCGCCGTCGATCACCAGCGTCTTGCCGAGGCCGAGCTTCGAGAAGCTGGCGATCAGCGCCTGGGTCTTGGGGTCGATCGCGAGATTGTCGAGGATCACCAGCGAGCCCGCCTTGGCATGGCTCGAAAGCGCCATGCGGAGGCCGAGTGCGCGGACCTTCTTGTTCAGGCCCGGGTTGAAGTCGCGGACGCGGGCGCCGTGCGCCTTGCCGCCGCCGATGAAGATCGGAGCGCGGCGATCGCCGTGGCGAGCCGTACCGCCGCCCTTCTGGCGGCCGAACTTCTTGCCGGTGCGCGCAACGTCCGAACGCTCGCGGGTGCCGCGGGCGGTGCCGCGGCGCTTCTCGAGCTGCCAGGTGACGACGCGGTGCAGGATGTCCGCGCGCGGCTCGACGGCGAAGATCTCGTCGTTGAGCTCGAGCTCGGCGCCCTTGGCGTCCTTACCGTCGAGGTTTTGAACTGTAATCTTCACGTTCAGCCCTCCTGGCCGGTGGTGTCGGTGTCGGTCGCCGCGACGTCGATCTCGGCATCGCTCTGACCCGCGCCATGCTCGTCGGCAGCGGCAACGCCGGCCGCGACTTCTTCGGCGCTCGGATCGTGCGGCAGTTCGTGAACCGCGCCTTCCTCGACCGACATGACGACATGCTCTTCGCCGGCGTGCTTCGGATCGCGGATGCCGGCGGGGAACGGAACGCCCTCGGGCGCCGCGATCTTCACCGAGTCCTTGACGAACAGCCAGCCGCCCTTCGAGCCAGGGACCGAGCCCTTGACGAAGATCAGGCCGCGCTCGACGTCGGTGCCGACGATCTCGAGGTTCTGCTGGGTGCGATACTTGTCGCCCATGTGGCCGGCCATCTTCTTGTTCTTGAAGACCTTGCCCGGATCCTGGCGCTGACCGGTCGAACCGAGCGAACGGTGCGAGATCGAAACGCCGTGCGATGCGCGAAGACCGCCGAAGCCCCAGCGCTTCATGCCGCCCTGGAAGCCCTTGCCCTGGGTCTTGCCCTGGATGTCGACATATTGACCGGCGACGTAATGGGCTGCCGAAATCTCGGAGCCGACGTCGATCAGGCCATCTTCTTCCACGCGAAACTCATGGACGATCGCCTTCGGCTCCACTTCGGCCTTGCCGAACTGGCCACGCTGCGGCTTGGAAACATTCTTGGCCTTGGCCGAGCCAGCACCGAGCTGGAGCGCGACATAGCCGTCACGGTCCGCGGTGCGCTGCGCAACTACCTGGAGACCCTCGAGCGACAGGACGGTGACGGGCACGTGCCGGCCATCATCCTGGAACAGTCGGGTCATCCCCATTTTCTTAACGATCACGCCTGTGCGCATGACCATGCTCCTCATTCAGAGGCCCGCGACGAAAAACCCGTCACGGGCGTGCTTCAGCCCAATAATGCGATGCGTGCCCCGTCCCGGGCTGGTGTCCCTGCCGAAGCGGAGACGTGACGGGGGACGCAGACCCAGGCTAGCCTGGCGGTATCCCTATCTCGTTTGAGGTCTTACCCTCTGGGGCCTTGCGTTGGACCCTAGGAGGTCCGGTCGAGGCACCTGCGCTCACCCTATCGGGGAGTGCGAATCTCTTTGGAGGCGCGCTATTATGTCAGCAGCGCTTCCATGTCCACCCCTGCGGGAGGGGTTTTCGACGAACCGCCCTTAAGCGAGCTTGATCTCGACATCGACGCCGGCCGCGAGGTCCAGCTTCATCAGCGCGTCGACCGTCTGCGGGGTCGGCTGAACGATGTCCAGCATGCGCTTGTAGGTGCGCGTCTCGAACTGCTCGCGCGACTTCTTGTCGATGTGCGGGCCACGGTTGACCGTGAACTTGTCGATGTGCGTCGGCAGGGGGATGGGACCACGGATGAGCGCGCCGGTACGTCGCGCGGTGTCGGCGATGTCGCCGGCAGCCTGATCGAGCACGCGGTGATCGAAAGCCTTCAGGCGAATGCGGATATTCTGCGTTTCCATGGTTTCCTGCCGATGCGAAAGAGCGGGCCCCGTGCTCGGGACTCTTGCTGTACTGTGATTTGGAGGGGCGCCCCTACACGCGAGTGCGATCTGGATCAACCCCGCAGCGTGTGATTTTTCACCAGCAATGCCCCGTCGGCTGGTGCAGTTCGGGCAAGATGCGAAACCGGCGCTTGCCCCAATAGCTGAGATCCATCGAGAAACGAACCGGCGATCCGGCCCTGGTATAGATCGCCTGGTCCCCGCGATTCTCGTCCGTACCGGTACGGCAAAGCCGCCAGCCCTGCTTTTCGAGCATCATGCCGACTTCAACCACCGCGCTCTGGTCCTGGTCATGGTAGAGGGTCAGTTCGTCGAAGCCGCCGCTGCCATCGCTATACAGCGGATGGACGGCGGCACGGTACGGCCCGTGGCCGAACAGCATGACGTCCTTGCGGCGACACCGCACATACTGCGTGTCCTTGATACAGTCGGTAAACCCGGCACGCTGGGCATCGGCCATGCTGCCGCGCACCGGCAGCCCCTCAAACAGGAGCGTGGGCGGCGGCGGCCGGTGCGGCGGCTCGCAGCCCGTCAGCAGCAGCAGCAGCAGCAATATCGCAGCATGAACGCGCATCGATCGCCTCCCTAGCGAACGCGCCACTGCTGCTGAAGCATCAGCGCAGCAAGCGTTTCCCGGCCTGTCCAAAGCGCGCCCGTCCAGCCACACGCTCGCGCGCCGGCGACATTCGCCGCGCTGTCGTCGATAAAGAAGATCGCCTCTGCTTCTAGGTCGGTTTCCGCCTCCACCGCCCGGTAGAAGCGCGCTGCCGGTTTGGAGCAGCCCAGCGCCGCCGCATAGTGAATGCCATCGAACTTGCTGCGAAGGTCCAGCCGCTCCCAAAGATAGCGCGCGCGCTCATGTTCCTGAACGGTGGCAAGGTGCACTTCGACGCCTTGGGACCGCAATATCGCCAGCTCGTCCAACAGGCGCGCATCGATATGCGCATCATTACCGAACCAATAGTCGATGAGGCAGTCGGCCGTCACCGATGGCGAAAGCGCGCCGAGCGCCGGCGTGAGCCGCTCGCGCAGCGTCGCCCGGCCGTGCACCACGTCGTCCCAATGGGGCTCGAAGAAGTCGCGCTGGAGGGCGGCGGCAGAAATGCCGAGGTCGCGCTCCAAATTCGCGCTCCAGCCGCCAGCATCGGGATGCGCGATGAGGACGCCGTCCACGTCCACCATGATCGCCTTGCGCCGCATGCAGGGCACCGTCCACCACTCGCGCAAAAGCGGCAAGGCGGTTTTTGCGGGAAGCCGATTCGGGGCAGCCTTCCGCTCCACCCCTCCGTCCACCCGATACGCAAAAGCCCGGCCTCCCTCGCGGGAAGCCGGGCCTTCGTGTCTCAGCCCTGATCGGGCGTGAAGCTTAGACCGAGATCGCGCTGACGATGCCCGAGCCGACCGTGCGGCCACCCTCGCGGATGGTGAAGCGCTGGCCGACGTCCATGGCGATCGGCGCGATGAGCTTGACGCCCAGCGCGACGTTGTCGCCCGGCATCACCATCTCGGTGCCCTCGGGGAGGACGACGGTGCCGGTCACGTCGGTGGTGCGGAAGTAGAACTGCGGGCGATAGTTGCCGAAGAACGGCGTGTGACGGCCGCCTTCGTCCTTCGACAGCACGTACACTTCCGAGCTGAACTCGGTGTGCGGCTTGATCGAGCCGGGCTTGCAGAGAACCTGCCCGCGCTCGACTTCCTCACGGCCCACGCCGCGGATCAGCGCGCCGATGTTGTCGCCGGCCTGGCCCTGGTCGAGCAGCTTGCGGAACATTTCGACGCCCGTGACGGTGGTCTTGCGGACGGTCGGATGGATGCCGACGATCTCGACTTCCTCGCCGACCTTGACGATGCCGGTCTCGACGCGGCCGGTGACGACCGTGCCGCGACCCGAGATCGAGAACACGTCCTCGATCGGCATCATGAACGGCTTGTCGAGCGGACGCTCGGGCTGCGGCAGATAGGTGTCGACCGCTTCCATCAGCTGGAGAACGGCCTGCTTGCCGATCGTGTCGTCGCTGCCGTCGAGCGCCTTCACGGCCGAACCGCGGATGACGGGGATGTTGTCGCCATCGAAGTCATACTTCGACAGGAGCTCGCGGATTTCCATCTCGACCAGCTCGAGGATTTCCTCGTCGTCGACCAGATCGACCTTGTTCATGAACACGACCATCGTCGGCACGCCGACCTGGCGCGCGAGCAGGATGTGCTCGCGGGTCTGCGGCATCGGGCCGTCGGTGGCGGACACGACCAGGATCGCGCCGTCCATCTGCGCCGCGCCGGTGATCATGTTCTTCACATAATCGGCGTGGCCCGGGCAATCGACGTGCGCATAGTGGCGCGCGGTCGTCTCATACTCGACGTGGGCGGTCGAGATCGTGATGCCACGCTCGCGCTCCTCGGGAGCCTTGTCGATGTTGTCGTAGCTGGTGAACGTGGCGCCACCGGTTTCGGCGAGCACCTTGGTGATCGCAGCCGTCAGCGACGTCTTGCCGTGATCGACATGGCCGATCGTGCCGATGTTGAGATGCGGCTTCGTCCGCTCGAACTTTGCTTTCGCCATTGCTTTCCTACCTTCTGGATTCTGATTCGCGGCCTTCAGGGCGCCACGCGAACGCGGCCCCTTAGCGACCTATTTCCGATTACGCCAGCCCGGGAGCGGCCAAAGCCGCTCCTGAACCGATTAAGCCAGTTTCGCCTTCACTTCGTCGGCCACATTCTGCGGCACTTCGTCGTAATGGCTGAACTCCATGCTGTACTGCGCGCGGCCCTGGGTGAACGAGCGGAGCTGGTTCACATAGCCGAACATATTGGCCAGCGGCACCATCGCCTCGACCGTCTGCGCGTTGCCGCGCGTATCGGTGCCCTGGATTTGGCCACGACGGCTGTTCATGTCGCCGATGACGTCGCCGAGATACTCCTCGGGGGTGACGACCTCGACCTTCATAACCGGCTCGAGCAGCGTGATGCCCGACTTCTGCGCCACTTCGCGCATCGCGCCACGCGCGCAGATTTCGAAGGCCAGCGCCGACGAATCGACGTCATGGTAGGCGCCGTCGTAGAGGTTGATCTCGAAATCGATGATCGGGAAGCCCACCAGCGAACCGGTAGCCGCCGTCTCGCGGAAGCCCTTCTCGATCGCCGGGATATATTCCTTGGGAATATTGCCGCCCTTGATCTCGTCCTTGAAGACGATGCCCGAACCGCGCTCGCCCGGCGAGACCCGCACCTTGACGCGGCCGAACTGGCCGGTGCCGCCCGACTGCTTCTTGTGGGTGTAATCGACGTCGACCGCCTTCTTCAGATACTCGCGATACGCCACCTGCGGCGCGCCGACATTGGCCTCGACCTTGAACTCGCGCTTCATGCGATCGACCATGATCTCGAGGTGAAGCTCGCCCATTCCCTTGAGGATGGTCTGGCCCGATTCGTGATCGGTCGAAACGCGGAACGACGGATCTTCGCGCGCCAGGCGGTTCAGGGCGACGCCCATCTTCTCCTGGTCGGCCTTGGTCTTCGGCTCGACCGAGACTTCGATGACCGGATCCGGGAATTCCATCCGCTCGAGGATGATCGGGTCGTTCTGCGCGCACAGCGTGTCACCCGTCGTCGTGTCCTTCAGACCCGCGAGCGCCACGATGTCACCGGCATAAGCGACCTGGATGTCTTCGCGGTCGTTCGCATGCATCAGCAGCATGCGGCCGACCTTTTCCTTCTTGTCCTTGACCGAATTGAGCACCGACGAAGCCGTCTCCAGCTTGCCCGAGTAAATGCGCGAGAAGGTCAGCGTGCCGACGAACGGATCGTTCATGATCTTGAACGCCAGCGCCGAGAAGGGTGCGGTGTCGCTTGCCTCGCGGCTGTCTTCGGTCACGCCGTCGAGCTTCAAGCCCTGGATGGCGGGCACGTCGAGCGGCGACGGCAGATAGTCGATCACCGCGTCGAGCAGGGGCTGGACGCCCTTGTTCTTGAACGCCGAGCCGCACAGCACCGGCACGAACGAAGAGTTGAGCGTGCCCTTGCGGATCAGCGCCTTCAGGTCGGCGACCGACGGCTCATTGCCCTCGAGATACGCTTCCATCAGGTCGTCGTCCTGCTCGACGGCCATCTCGATCAGCTCGCTGCGATACTTGGCGGCCTTGTCGGCCAGGTCCGCGGGGATGTCCTGATATTCGAACTTCGCGCCGAGGCTCTCTTCGAGCCAGATGATCGCGCGGTTCTCGACCAGGTCGACGAGGCCCTTGAAGCCGCCTTCGATGCCGATCGGCAGATACAGGATGGCCGGACGCGCGCCCAGGCGATCGATGATCGACTGAACGCAGAAATAGAAATCCGCGCCGGTGCGGTCGAGCTTGTTGACGAAGCACATCCGCGGCACGTGATATTTGTCGGCCTGGCGCCACACGGTCTCGGACTGCGGCTCGACGCCGGCGACGCCGTCGAAGCAGGTGATCGCGCCGTCGAGCACGCGCAGCGAACGCTCGACTTCGATGGTGAAGTCGACGTGGCCGGGGGTGTCGATGATGTTGATGCGGTGATCGTTCCAGAAGCACGTCGTTGCAGCCGACGTGATCGTGATCCCGCGCTCCTGCTCCTGCTCCATCCAGTCCATCGTCGCGGTGCCTTCATGCACTTCGCCGATCTTGTAGGACTTGCCGGTGTAGTAGAGGATCCGCTCGGTCGTCGTCGTCTTGCCGGCGTCGATGTGCGCCATGATGCCGATGTTGCGGTACATGCTGAGCGGATGGCTGCGGGCCATGATCATTAATCCTGCAATTGGCGAAACCGACCCTCGGTCCCGCCTTAGTGAATGTTCAATTTTTGCCGTGCGCCGCTATATGGTAGCGCCGCGCGGCTCTCTCAAGGCTTGCGCGCTTCGATAGCGACTTCGGCGACGTCACCGGTCATGAAGCGATCGAGTTGCTCGACCGATGCGAACATCGGATCGCTGGAATCGCCGAACTGCGCGGGCCGCATATCGACAAAGCCGGCGGACTTCAACTCCCGCTCCATCGAAGGATGGTCCCACATCCAGAGATGCGCGCCATTGCCCAGCTGCGCGCGGATCTTGCCCCGCATGCCGCTCGGACGGCGCTCCTGCCCCATCAGCGTCGATTGGATGAAGAGGATCGCCGCATCCGGATCGCCCGCGCGCGCACTCGCGACATAGGCCTCGGCGATCGGCAGCAGGTTCGGAACGATCAGCCGGAACACACCGCCCGGCTTCAATATCCTGAACGCGTTGCGCAGCGCCACCCGCATGTCCTCGAGCGAAAGATGCTCGAGCACGTGCGAGGCATAGAGGCCCTGGACGCTGTTGTCCGGCACCGGCAGCCCAAGCACGATGTCGCCATACCGGACATTGTCCGGGAAGCCGCTCGCATTACCCGAAAGCCGCGCGAGCGCCTTGCCGACCAGCGGCAGCTTCTGAACCCGCAGCGTGGGCGACACATCGAAGTTGAGCCATCCGTCCGGCGCGGAATGGCCCGCGCCGAACTGAACATACGCCTTCGTGTCGCTCATCGCGGCCTCCTCCGTCCGCCAACCCTGCAGGGCGGCGGCGCGCATTTACGAACCCGCTGTTACCAGCGGTAGTGCGAGAAGGCGCGGTTGGCTTCGGCCATGCGGTGCGTGTCTTCGCGCTTCTTGACCGCGTTGCCGCGGTTGTTCGAAGCGTCCAGCAGCTCGCCCGAAAGGCGGGCCGACATGGTGTGCTCGCTGCGGTTGCGCGCCGACGTGATCAGCCAGCGGATCGCAAGCGCCTGGGCGCGCTCGGGGCGCACCTCGACCGGAACCTGGTACGTCGCACCGCCAACGCGGCGCGAACGGACTTCGATGCCCGGCTTGATGTTGTTCAGCGCGTCATGGAACACGCCGATCGGCTCGCGCTTGGCGCGCTGCTCGACGACTGCCATGGCCGAATAGACGATGCCTTCGGCGACGGACTTCTTGCCGTCCAGCATGACCGAATTCATGAACTTGGTGAGAACCTCATCACCGTAAACGGGATCAGGCAGGATTTCCCGCTTTTCGGGGCGACGACGACGAGCCATTGGTATTTCCTTCTAAACTTCAGCCATTCGAGGATCGGCCATCAGGCCGACCGGCTTACTTCGGACGCTTGGCGCCGTACTTGGAACGCGACCGGCGGCGATCCTTCACGCCCTGCGTATCGAGCACGCCGCGCAGAACATGGTAGCGGACGCCGGGAAGATCGCGAACGCGACCGCCGCGGATCAGCACCACCGAGTGCTCCTGCAGGTTATGCCCCTCGCCGGGGATATAGCTGATGACTTCGCGCTGGTTGGTAAGGCGGATCTTGGCCACCTTGCGCAGTGCGGAGTTCGGCTTCTTCGGAGTCGTCGTATAGACGCGGGTGCAAACGCCGCGCTTCTGCGGATTCTGCTCCATCGCAGGGACCTTGGACTTGGCCTTCTGCGGTTCGCGGCCCTTGCGGACCAGCTGGTTGATCGTTGGCATGAAAGCCCTTCACCTTGTGTTGCCCGGAAAATCCGGAGGTTACTTTGTCGGAGCCCAGGAACGAGGGAATGCAAAAGGACCTAGGTGGTCTTTCGGACCCCCCGGGCCTTGCGTCTCCGGCAATGTTCAGCTCATCCTGCACGGGCAATGCGGCGCCGGAAACCGGCACCTGCCCCTTCAGGACGCGCGGCCTATACCGAGGGTACCCCGGCTGGTCAATGGGGTGACGGATGGGCTGGCCGGGCATCCGCGCGGCGCGCCGCAAACCGCCGGTGCCCCCATCCGACCAGCGGGCGCTCGATCCACAGGTGGATCGCGATTCCCGCACCTGTCGCCACCGCCGAGCCGCAGAGCACGACCACCCAGGCGGGCGTGGCGGGCGCCAGCCGCGCCCAGCCCGCGATCGCCACCGACAGCGTGGCGGGATGGAACAGATAGATCGCATAGGAAGCATCGCCGAGCATCCTGCCGATTCGCTGGCCGATCCCCGGCGGGCAGACGACGTGGATGCCGAGGACCATCGCCGGCAGGCAGCTCAGCACCAGCAGCAGATATCCGCCGTGCAGGTTCAACGCGGTTCCCAGCCGCACCGTCAGCGCCAGCGGCAGGCAGAAGGCGATCGTCAGCGCCACCAGCGGCTCGATCGGCAGCCGGATCTCCAGCGCCCTGGTCCGCTTCATCCACAGGATCGCCAGCAGCATTCCCGCGCCGAACTCCAGCGCCGAGGGGTGGAAGAGAATCGCGACGGGATCGTTGCCGAGCGCTCCGCCGCCCATCAGGACGGCCAGGATCGGCGACAGCACCCACACGGGCATCAGAAAGCGCAGCTTGCGCGGCCCGAGCATGGTCAGCGCGAACACCAGATAGAAGATCGCTTCCTGCCGCAGCGTCCAGATCACCAGCGGCATCACCGTGCCGAAAGGAAGCAGGAACAGCGCTCGCAGATACGCGTCGAAGTCGACCGCCCCCCGTCCCGCCACCCGCAGCACGGCATAAGAGAGGATCGCCAGCCACATCAGCGGAACGATGCGGACGAAGCGCCGCAGGAAGAATTGCCGCCGGCCGATCGCGGGCGCGAGCGTGGGGCCCTCGAGCGAGACGATGGTGATGATGAAACCGCTGATCATGAAGAACAGGTCGGCGCCGATCCGTCCCCCGACCAGCGCGCCGCCCCATATCTCGCTGCCGAAATATTTGGCCTGCCCCATCGTCACCGAGCAATGATCGAACACCACCGCCAGCGCGGCGAGCCCGCGCAGATACTGGATCCCGATAATCTCGCCGCGCGCCGACACGAACTGCCTTCCCTTTTTCCCGAGGGTGAGCATCGCGCACGCGCCAGGTCAAGCGGTCGGCGCGGCGTTGAGGGAGTTGCAACCTCTCGCGCGCTAAACCGCCACGATGCTCGATTGGCGCCTCTCGATCACGATGGCATTGCCGCCGCCCACCCGCCTCCACGCGCTGGGTCGGCTGGCGTGGCGCAAGCGCGCCTTCCTCGCGGCTGCGGGCGCGCTGCTGCTCACGCTGGCGCTCGGCTGGTCGGCGCCCGCGCCCCTGCCTGCCGACATGGTCTTCGCGGGACTCGCCGCGGTCGTCGGATTCGGGCTGATCGCGTGGCAATTGGCGCGGCTGACGATCCTCCCGCTGGCCGATCCCGTCCTCGCCGCGCTCGCCGCCGCGCTCGCCGGAGTCGTTTTGCTCCCGGGATTGGGGCCGCAGGCGCTGATTCCGTCCGTGATTCTCTCGCTTTGGGTGGGATGGCGGCGAAACGATCAACGTATCGTCGCGCTTATGGTGCAATGCGGCGCGTTCGTCGCTTGGGCGGCGAACCCCATTAACCATATCGGTTACGGCTCCGTATCCGTAATAATGCTTGGATTTGCGTTGGTTATGACGCTTTTGGACCCCTCCGGAGCGGCAAATGACAATCCCTCTATGAAACGAATTCCCGATGATTCATGGCTGCTGGAATCTGCATGCTATGATATTGGCGAGTCGAGTCCGGGGAAGTGGGGAGTACGCAATGTTTAACAATAATCGTGGTCGCGACGAACGTCCTGCAATGCCGCCGGCCCCGCCGCCGCAGAGCGGAAACGCCAACAGCAAGCGTGGCATGTTCTCGGTGATCGGGCCCGACGTGGTCATCACCGGCAACGTCACCGCCACTGCCGATCTGCACATCGACGGCCGCGTCGAGGGCGACGTCCGCTGCGGCAGCCTCGCGCAGGGCGCCGAGAGCCAGGTGTTCGGCAGCGTCACCGCCGAGTCCGCCCGCATCGCCGGCGCGGTCGAGGGCACGGTCCGCGTCAAGCAGCTCACCGTCGAGCGCAGCGCCAAGATCACCGGCGATGTCGAATATGAGAACATCACCATCGAGAATGGCGGCAACATCGATGGCCGCCTGAAGCATATGAGCCAGGTCAGCACCGCCCCGGCGCCCGCTGCGAGCACGGGCCCGCGCCCGGTCGAATCGGCCCCGGCTTCGCCGTTCACCGCGGCGAACGAGCAGGCCGCCTGACCGCCACCCGGCAAAAGAGGGGCGGTCCGGCAAGGACCGCGCCTCTTTTTTTGCCCGCTAAACCACGCGCCGCCCGAACACCGGCTTCGCGCGCCCGGGAACCGGCGCTGGCAGCGGCGGAGCCTCGCGCGCCGCCTCGGCCTTCCGCGCCAGATAGCGAGCGAGCGCCGCATCGGGATCGAAGTCGCTGGCATACACCCCGGCCCGCTCCGCCGGTGCATCCGATGCCTTGCGCTTGAACGCGAGCAGATCCTGGCGAAAGGCTTCGTAGCCGCCCCGCGGCAATTCGGTCGCATCGATCGGCAGCCGCACGCGCCGGTTGGCGAACGCCCCGCGCGCGACGCAATGGAACACCAGATAGTGCCGCGCGAACAGGAAGAACCGCCGCCTTTTCCTGATCAGATAGATATGGCCGAGGTCGCCCCAGGCGATCCGCTTCCGCCCCCAGAAGGTCGTCACCCGCAATTCTGCCGGCAGGCACTCCACCGCCGCGCGCCCGCCGCTCAGCCGCAACCCCGCGAGCCATGCCAGCCCGCCGTTGAGAAAAATCGTGAATGGGCAGACGATATAATGCCCGATGTCGCCGCCGAAGCTGTCGAACGGGAACGGCAGCATATCGGCCACGTCCGGCGTCAGGAACAGGAAGAGGGCCGCGGCGCAGGCGCCGCCCGCGCCCAGAATGCGCAGCATCAGCTTGTTCTGGCTGTAGCGCAGCGTCTCCATCGCACCGGGCTAGGCTCGGCACCGCTAACAGGCGATTAAACCGACAAATTCGCCATCACCGCCTCGACATGCGCCGCCGCGCTCCAGATATCGGCGAAGAAGCCGGCCCACATCGCGATCAGCACCCCGCACGACACCCAATAGACCGTCGCGCGCAGCGGCACCTTGCGCACCACGACATGGATGAAGCTGTGCAGCGCCCGGAGCGCGACATAGATCCACGCCAGCGTCACCTGGATATGGCTGGCCTGGTGGGTGAGCATCAGCAGCGGCACCAATGCGAAGAACAGCACCGGCATCTCGAACAAATTGCTGAAATTGTTCGACGGCATCTCGACCGGCTGGAAATAGCGCAGCGCGCTCTCGCCGCTCGCAAAGTCCTCGGCCCTGGGCGGGTTGCGGCGGATATGCCCCATCCGCGCCAGCACCAGCCAGAACCAGACCAATGCGATCAGCGCCACCAAAGCGAAGGTCGGCCAAAGGATCGCGAACTGCATCGAACATCTCCCCCGAGTTTGCCCGCCAGTCTGCGGCAACCCGCGGCCAAGCTCAACCTTTGAGCGGATCATGCCCCCAGTTCATCAGCGAATAGCGCCAGCGCGACACCGGCACGCGATATTCGTCGTGCGGCCCCTGCCCGCGGTGCCGCTTCACGAAGCCCACCACTTTGCGCATATGCGCATAGTCGCCGCCGTCGAGCTCCGCCTTGTGCGTCCGCAGGATCGCCACGATCCGCCGCCCCGAAGCATGCCCCACGCTCTCGGTCGCGCCCGGCCGCTTGAAGCCGACCTTGCGGCTCTCGTCGGTCTCGAGCCAGTCCTCGATCTCGCCCGCGGTCATGTTCACCGCATCGTGGAAGTTGCGGTACACCGCGTCGTGATCGTCCCTGGCGGCCATGGCCCCTCCTTCACCGCAGAACGCCGGCGGGGGAAGCCCGTTCCTACCGCGTCTTGCGCCCGAAGCTTGGCCGGCTAACCACCGGCTCGGGAGTCCAGGCGGCAGGCGAAGCCACCGCGCCCTCCGCGCCGGCCGCCTTGCGCGCCATATAGCGGGCCAGCGCTGCATCGGCGTCGAAGCCGCTCGCGGCCTCCTCGTCCTCGCCGCCCGGTCTGTCCGGCACAGGCGCGCGCGACCCGGTGAGCATCTTCACCAGCTTCCAGCCGATCGGAATACAGAATAACAGCCCGATCGCGCTAAGCCCCAGCACCGTCGGCCCCAGCCCCTCCGCAAGCGACCCTTCGGTCGCCCCGCGAAACCCGCTGAAATAATACACCAGCCCGCCGCAATAGAACACTGGCAACAGCATGCCGATCACCCCGAACACCGATTTCACCGGACGCATTCGCCTGTCTCCCGCCGTCGCGCGACGGAGAATGCCCGCATTTCGGAAACAAAAACTGAACGCGCGCGCTTGGGGAAATGAGGAGGTCCGCGCATGCCCAACCCCAAGCTTCCCGCCGAAGGCCATTGCCGCTGCGGGCGTCTCCGCTTCCGCATCACCGCCGCGCCGATGCTGACCATGGCCTGCCACTGCACCGGCTGCCAGCGGATGAGCGCCAGCGCCTTCTCGCTCACCATGGTGATCCCCAATGACGGTTTCGCGCTGATCGCCGGCGAGTCCGAGATCGGCGGCATCCACGGCGATCAGGGCCGCCACCACCATTGCGGCTGGTGCAAGAGCTGGGTGTTCACGCGCGTCATCCCCGATCCCGGCTTCGTCAATGTGCGCCCGACGATGCTCGAGGACTGCCAGTGGTTCGCCCCCTTCGCGGAGACCTACACCAGCGAAAAGCTCCCCTGGGCCACCACCCCCGCCAGGCACAGCTACGAAAAATTCCCTCCGATGGAAGCCTATGCGGCGCTGACCGCCGAATATGCGGCGGGCGGCTAGGACCCTCATGCCGCCGCTTGCCATTGCGCCGCAGCCGGGCGGGCGAAGCAAGGCGCAGCTGGGGGCGGCGCAGGCGCGGGGGGTTGTGCGCGAGATAAGGTCACGCAAATGCGGTCATTCGTAACCTTTGCCTGGGGAAGTCGCCCGTTCGCCGCAACATAGGCCGCCCGCCGCTCCGCCGTGAACCGCCGCATCTTTCGTTTGGTCATGAATCCGCCCCCGCAAATGGGAACGAAAGCGGACCATTCCCTACATTGCAAGGGGAAGCGCAGCTATGCGCGAGTGAGAATTGGCGTGGCCCAAGACCATCAATTCCGCATTGCCTTCTTCAAAACCACGCTACATATTGTCATCATGAGTCCAGCCGGCACGAACGCTTCGCAATCCGATCTTTTTGAAACAACTGACATTACACCTGATTTTGAAGTCGATACCGGCGGATATGAAGTAAGCTACGAGCCGATCCCGGTAGGGCGATCGACTTTCAGGGCCGGCCTCGCCGAAAATGTTCACTCCTGGTTTCGATTGACGCCCAGTTTTGGGCCAGACCTGGTTCGAACGATCATCAAGGAACTTGGGGTATCGCGCAATGCGCATATCCATGACCCGTTTTCCGGCGCGGGAACCACCGCAATTGAGGCATCGCTTGAAGGGTATCAAGCAAGCTGTCTTGAAATTAACCCATTTCTTCATTTTGTAGGCAAAACCTGCCTCCAATGGAATATATCGGCCGCTCAAGGGCGAGCGTGCCTAGCGCGAATTCAGGCGTTCTACGCGCACGCACGTGAGACCGCTACGCTGGACAATATCGGGAACCTCGGCGTGAGCATTCCCCCGATCCATAATATACACAGATGGTGGCGCTCCGACGTGCTCAAGGACATGCTCGTTCTCAAGGCGTCAATTCGACGTGAGTCCTCGCCTGAATTTGTCGCATTCTTCGAACTCGCTCTTGCGGCGGTGCTGGTTCCTGATCTTTCGAACGTAACCCTCGGCCGGCTCCAGTTGCACTTTATCAACAAAGATAATGCGGTTATGGACGTTTGGGATACATTTCAACGGCATGCCGCCAAGATGCTCGATGACCTGACGGCATTGAACAACGAAAACACGGCAACGACCGGCGTCATCAAACATGGCGACGCCACGGTAAGAGAAGATTTTAACGAATTCTCCGAAATCGACGCTATTATTACGTCGCCGCCGTATCCTAATCGTTATAGCTACGTCTGGAACACCAGGCCGCACTTATACATGCTTGATATGATTACTGTTGCGAAAGTGGCCGCTGATATAGACCGGAAAACTATCGGTGGAACCTGGGGCACTGCTACCTCAGAACTCGGCAAGGGCGTTTTTTCCCCCCTTAACGATGTGGTTGAAGCGGCGCTGGATTTCGTACACTTGAAAATAGCTATGCAAGATCAACTTATGGCGAACTATGTAGTTCACTATTTCAATCGTTTAGCGAAGCATCTCATTGCAATCGGGCCAAAGTTAAAATCTGACGCAAAGCTCGCTTATGTAGTCGGCAATTCCTGGATTAAGGGCGAGTATGTTGCAACCGATATTATTTTGGCGAAAATAATTGAGGGGATGTTGCCGGATTTTCGAATCAAGAGGTTGCACCGGTTCCGGCACCGGCACAGCGGTAAAAAACTCTACGAAACAATTATCTACGCTACGCGTGCAGGCCCAATGAGCGAAATGCATCTGAATTAAAAATAGACTGCATTAGTTCGTTCGTCTTTTCGCGGGTCCGCTCAGCTATGACGGGATCGGCCAGAACCGAATTTATATCCACGCCCAAAAGATCGTTCAAAAAGCTCAGCGCTGCTTGTCCTTGAAAGAAATGCCAGCCACCCCGCGTCAAACGGGCGATCGCATCGTCTCTCGGGCTGATCGAACTGAAGATAAGGTATACCGGAAGAAGTCCTGCCGTTTTCAGCCTTCCTGCGACATCGACATCCTTTCGGAGGCGGGAACTGTCGTTTGGATTGAAGTTATAGCGGATTTCGATGCCAAGACCGGAACACTGCTCGCGAGAAATGCTCGAAATCATCTTCGAAATATGCTTTCGATCGCCCGCTTTCAGCAATTCCCCCCGCAGCGAAATGTCCAGCTCCAGGCCGTCGAACATCTCGGCGATTTGCGATGGCTGGAGCCCAAATCGCGCGGCTGCAACGAACCTGGGAACCTTGTCATATATATCCCCCAAGCGGCGGCCAACGCTGATGCTCATCCGGCCCACCAGGCGAACAAGGGCGTATTCGGGAGTGTCGAAACCCAGGTTATGATAAACTTTATCGCCCTGTAGAGCGGCAACTTCGGCTTTGAGATTCGCCAAAGAAAAGTCGCGAGCGATCTTGTCCGCCCAGCCTTGCAAGTGGCGCTCCAGAGCGTCCAGAAAACGCTGTTCAAACGGGTTCGGAGCGTCAGTCATTCGTGCGAGCGGTGATCAGGCTGGCGGCAGTCACCTCCAGTACCGCTGCCAATTTTTCCAGGTTGCGAAGCGAAATGTTTCGCTCGCCCCTTTCCATTGCGCCGATGTAGGTCCGATGAAATTCGCATGCATCGGCGAGGCCCTCTTGGGTAAAGCCCTTCTCCAGGCGTAGCGTCTTCAAATTTTGCGAGAACGTTGCAAGGAGGCTGGCCATCGACGCTGACGCTACGTCGACGCTACAATATGTCGACAGACACAGAGTAGAGGCAAGAGCATCTGACTACCGCTGCCGGGTCCTATAGCTAAGGGTCGGGGGCATTATTTCGTGTGCGGGGTATGGGGGTGACATCGCAAGCGAAGACCACCCCCCTCAAATATGCAGCGCCCGCCCATAAGCCGCCAGCACGCTCTCATGCATCATCTCGCTCAGCGTCGGATGCGGGAACACCGTTTCCATCAATTCCGCCTCCGTCGTCTCCAAAGTCTTGCCGATGGTATACCCCTGGATCAGCTCGGTAACCTCAGCGCCGATCATGTGCGCGCCGAGCAGTTCGCCGGTCTTGGCGTCGAACACCGTCTTGATGAAGCCCTCGGCCTCGCCCAGCGCGATCGCCTTGCCGTTGCCGATGAAGGGGAAGGTGCCCGCCTTGACCTCGTAGCCCGCTTCCTTGGCCTTGGCCTCGGTCAGGCCGACGCTGGCGATCTGCGGGTGGCAATAGGTGCAGCCGGGGATGTTCAGCGGGTCCATCGCGTGCGGATGGTTGCCGGCGATCGCCTCGACCGCGATCACGCCCTCGTGGCTTGCCTTGTGCGCCAGCCAGGGCGGCGCGGTGATGTCGCCGATCGCGTAGATGCCGTCCACGTTCGTCTTGCAGCTGGGGTCGGTGACTAGGAAGCCGCGGTCGTTGACCGTCACGCCCAGCTCCTTGAGGCCCAGATCCTCGGTGTTCGGCACGATGCCGATCGCGACGATGACATGGCTGAACTCGCCCGTCGTCGCCTTGCCGTCCTTGGCGGTGATCGTCGCCGTGACGCCGTTCGCGTTCGCGGCGATCTTGTCGATCTTGGCCGAGGTCAGGATCTTCATCTCCTGCTTGGTCAGCGATTTCTCGAGGAAGGCCGAGACGTCGGCATCCTCGACCGGCACGATGCGGTCCATCATCTCGACCACGGTCACTTCCGCGCCCATGTCGTTATAGAAGCTGGCGAACTCGATTCCAATCGCGCCCGATCCGATCACCAGCAGCTTGGTCGGCATCTCGGGCGGAGTCATCGCGTGGCGATATGTCCATACGCGCTTGCCGTCGGCGGGCAGGCCCGGCAGGTCGCGGGCGCGCGCGCCCGTCGCGACGATGATGTTCTTCGCTTCCAGCTCGGTCGCCTTGCCGTCGGCGGCGGTGACCGTCAGCTTGCCTTTGCCGGTTAGCTTGCCGGTGCCCATGTGCACCGCGATCTTGTTCTTCTTCATCAGGTGCGTGACGCCCTGGTTGAGCTGCTTGGCGACGCCGCGCGAGCGCTTGACCACCGCCTCGATGTCCGCGCTGATCTTCTCGGCGGCGAGGCCATAGTCCTTGGCGTGCTGCATGTAGTGATAGATTTCGGCCGATCGCAGCAGCGCCTTGGTCGGGATGCAGCCCCAGTTGAGGCAGATGCCGCCGAGCAGCTCGCGCTCGACGATCGCGGTCTTCATCCCCAGCTGCGCCGCGCGGATCGCCGCGACATAGCCGCCGGGGCCCGAGCCCAGCACGATGAGGTCATAGGTTTCAGCCATTGCTCGCCATCCCAACACTGTTCAGGAACCACCCGGAGAGGCCCCACATCAAACCCCAGATCGCGCCGATCGCGAAGCCCGCGGCGAGCATCTGCCCCGCCTGCGCGGGCCGCAGCCGCAAAAGCCCGCGCCACCGCGTGATCAATATCCCCAGCACCACCAGCGATCCGCCGACGATCAGCGATCGGAACGCGATGACCGGCGCGAACGCATGATCGGCCCAATCGCCCTCGAACGGCAGGAACAATATCGCCGTGCCGCCTGCGAAGATGGGAAGCACCGGCAACAGCAGCAATATGTCGCCGCCGGTCACCTTCGATCTGCCGCCGAACGCCAGCACCATCGGCGGAGTCAGCAGCACCAACGCGACCACCAGCCCCTGCAGCAGCACGAAATAAAGCGGCGGATAGCCCATCATGCGGCGGCCAGTCCGGGCACCGGGCGCGGCGCGCGGTCGGCGTCGATCGCCACGAAGGTGAAATGCGCCTCGGTGACCTTGGCCATCGCGTCCTCGTGCCGGTGGCGCCGCCATGCCTCGACCGCGATCGTCATCGATGTCCGCCCGACCTTGACCAGATCGGCATAGACCGAAACCTCGTCGCCCACCGACACCGGCAGATGAAACTGCATCCCGTCCATCGCGATCGTCACCGCGCGGCCATGCGAATGGCGCGACGCGATCGATCCGGCGGCCAAGTCCATCTGGCTCATCAGCCAGCCGCCGAAGATGTCGCCATAGGGATTGGCGTCGGCGGGCATCGCAATCACGCGCACCGTCGGCGCACGCGAAGGCGGCGCGGAGCCGTCGGCGGCGTCAGGCATCCGGCGCCGCTCCGCCCTTCAGGCTCGCGCGGTCGGCCGCATAGGCGCGGCGGATCGGCCCGATCCCCATCAGCACCACCGCCACCATCGCCGCATAGGTCACCAGCCAGATGTCGCTCTTGGCCAGCGGATACGACCAAGCCGCGAACGCCGCGATCAGCATCGCCGCGAACAGCCCGACGAGGAGATGCAGGACCTCGATCAGGACGCGCATGGCTTCACGCGATCATGCCCATCGGGGATTCGATCAGTTCCTTGAACAATTTCATCAATTCGGCCCCGTCCGCCCCATCGATCGCGCGGTGATCGAAGCTCCCGGTCGCCGACATGACGGTCGCCACCCCCAGCGCGTCATCGACGATATACGGCCGTTTCTCCCCCGCCCCGATCGCCATGATCATCCCCTGCGGCGGATTGATGACTGCCTCGAACTGCTTGATGCCATACATGCCCATGTTGGACAGGCTCGCCGTACCGCCTTGATATTCCTCAGGCTTCAGCTTGCCCTCGCGGGCACGGCCGGCAAGATCCTTCATCTGGGTCGAGATCGCCGAGACGCTGATCCCCGCCGCATCGCGGACGATGGGGGTGATCAGCCCGGTATCGGTCGACACCGCCACCGAGACGTCGGCGCGCGAATATTTGACCAGCGTGTTGCCGGTGTAGGTGACGTTGCACTTCGGCGTCTGGATCAAAGCGACGCCGAGCGCCTTGATCAGCAGATCGTTGACCGAAAGCTTCACTCCGCGCGATTCGAGCGCCTTGTTGAGCTCGCCGCGCAGCTTGAGCAGCGCATCCAGGCGGATGTCCAAGGTCAGATAGATGTGCGGGACCGTCTGCTTCGATTCGGTCAGGCGGCGCGCGATGGTCTTGCGGATGTTGGAGAGTTTCTCCTCCTCGTGCGGAATGCTCTCGTCCCACCACACCGGCTTATGCTCGGCGGGCGCGGCGGCCGGGGCAGGCGCGGCGGCGGCAGCCTCGGCCTTCGGCGCGGGCGCCGCACCGGGCTTGGCGCCCTCGAGGTCCGCCTTGACGATGCGGCCGTTCGGACCCGATCCGGATACGCTCGAAAGATCGAGACCCTTCTCGGCGGCGAGGCGCTTGGCCAGCGGGCTTGCCTTGAGGCGATCCCCGGCCGGAGCCGCAGCGGCGCTCGCCTTTGCAGGCGCAGGTGCGGGAGTCGGAGCGGGGGCAGCAGCCTCAGACGCAGGCGCTTCAGCCTTGGGCGCTGGAGCAGGAGCAGGAGCAGCAGCGGCGGCAGCCGTGGAAGCTTCCTCCCCCTCGCCCTGCAGCACCATGATCACCGTGCCGACCTTCACATTATCGGTACCCTCGGCGACGAGGATCTTGCCGACCACGCCCTCGTCGACCGCTTCGAATTCCATCGTCGCCTTGTCGGTCTCGATCTCGGCCATCAGGTCGCCGGACTTTACCGTGTCGCCTTCCTTGATGAGCCATTTGGCGAGCGTGCCTTCCTCCATCGTCGGGGAGAGCGCTGGCATCTTGATTTCGATCGGCATCGAATTTCCCGTCGTTGAATCCGGTCTAGGCTTGCCTTCCTTTGCCGCCGTCCCGCCGCTGGTCAAGACGCTTGCACCGAAAGCAATCGCACGGCACCTAACGCTCAGGGGAAGGATTCAATCCATGCGCACCTATCTGGTGGTGATCGACGAAAGCGCCGAGGCGGAAATCGCCCTGCGCTTCGCCGCCCGCCGCGCCGTGAAAACCGGCGGAAACGTCGAGATTCTGGCGCTCATCCCCCAGCCCGAGTTCGTCCAGTGGGGCGGGGTGATGGCCGCGATCGAGGAAGAAGCCACCGAACGCGCCGAGGCGCTGGTCGCCCGCGCCGCCGGCACGCTCTTCTCCGAGTCGGGCATCGCCCCCTCGATCACCGTCCGCCAGGGCGACGGCCCCAAGGTCGTCCGCGAGATGATCGCCGCCAACCCCGAAATCGCCGCGCTGGTGCTCGGCGCGGCGGCGGGCGGCGTCCCCGGCCCGCTGATCGCCCACTTCGCCGCCGATCCCGGCGCGCTCAGCGTCCCGCTGATGATCATCCCCGGCTCGCTGGATCGGGACGCGATCGACCGGCTGAGTTAGCCCTCCGCACCATCATACTTATGACTGTGCTCCGGCGAAGGCCGGAGCCTAGGCCGGCGTGCGGACCCCGGTTGCCAACGCTCCGGCCTTCGCCGGAGCACGATCATAAACTTGATTCACCCGGATAAGGGTTAGGACTTGAGGGCGAGCAACTTTCCCGCCACCCTCCCCCAATGCGCACCCTGTTGATCCCCCTCGCCCTCCTCGCCACGCCCGCCATGGCACAGGTGCGTCCGCATGCGGATGCACCCGACCCCGCCCGACTGCGCGCCACGGTCGAGAAGCTCGTCGGCTTCGGCACCCGCCACACGCTCTCCTCGCCCGATCACCCCACCCGCGGCATCGGCGCCGCCCGCCGCTGGGCCTCGGCCGAGCTCAGCCGCATCGGCGACGCCTGCAACTGCATCGAGACCGCCAACATCGCCCGCACCTTCACCGGCACGCGCGCCCCGAACGGCGTCGAGATCGTCGACGTGCTCGGCTTCCAGACCGGCGCCGATCCCAAGCGCGTCGTCATCGTCGGCGCGCATATCGACAGCCGCGTCACCGATGTGATGGACGTGACCTCCGACGCCCCGGGCGCCAACGACGACGGTTCGGGCGTGGCATTGGTGCTCGAGGCCGCGCGGATCCTCTCGAAGGAGCGCTTCCAGGCGACCATCGTCTATGTCCTCTTCTCCGGCGAGGAGCAGGGCCTCTACGGCGGCACCCTGCTCGCCGAGACCGCGAAGGAGCGCGGCTGGACCGTCACCGCGATGCTCAACAACGATATCGTCGGCAACACTATGGGTCAGAACGGCATCCGCGTCGCCGATCGCGTCCGCGTCTTCTCCGAAGGCGTCCGCGCATCCGAGGAAACCCCCGGCCAGCTCGCCCGCCGCGCCGATGGCGGCGAGGACGACGGCCCCAGCCGCGCGCTCGCCAAGGCGGTGGACGGTATCGCCGCCACCATCCCCGGCGGCCTAGACGTATTCATGGTCCGCCGCCCCGATCGCTTCGGCCGCGGCGGCGATCACGAGCCGTTCCTCAAGCTCGGCTATCCCGCAATCCGCTTCTCGGTGGGCGCCGAGAACTGGACCCAGCAGCACCAGAACCTGCGCACCGAAGGCGGCGTGGTCTATGGCGACACCATCGACAAGATGGACTTCGCCTATCTCGCCCGCGTCACCGCGATCAACGTCGCCACCATCCGCCGCCTCGCCAAGGCGCCCGCCGCCCCCGTCAAGGTCACGCTAAAGGGCGACCTGTCGTTCGACACGACGGTGAAGTGGCAGGCGGTGCCCGGCGCCGCAAAATACCGCATCCGCTGGCGCCGCGCCGACACCGCCGACTGGGCGCACTTCCGCGACGTGACCGGGACCGAGGCAGTGCTCAAGAACGTGCCGGTCGATGATAATTTCATCGGCGTGTCGGCGCTGGCCGCGGACGGATCGGAGAGCCTGGTGACCTTCGGCGGCAGGGATCGGTAGGAACTCGCTTCTTAGCCCACTCCCGTCTTCACGGGAGCGGAGTTTGGCCCGCGTGAAGAACGCGGGCTCAGTCTCGCGCCTCTCCGCGAAAGCGGGAGAGGAGAAAGCCATCCCCCTTGCAATGTAGGCTTTCGCCTGCGACTCCGCGCAAGCTCTTTCTCATCGTTATACTAGCCCCTCATGCGCGCACCCGCGCGCGGGCGCACGCAGGCGCGCGTCACAACCGTCAACCTGGTCAACTTCGGGTATCCCGATACCCGCTACTCGGCTCAGCAGCCGCAGCCGCTCCGGCGCAGCCGCTTGCCCGAATAGCGCACCGGCGCACGGCGGATCAGCTTGGTCCGCGGCCGCGACACGTAGGACGCGCGCGACGACGAAACGGTTTCGATCACTTCCTCGGTCACCGTCGTGGTGGTCACCGCCGGATAGGTGATCGTCACCGTCGTGGTCGATCCGCCGCCATAATAGCCGCCGCCCGTATAGCCCTGCGAACCGGCATAGCCGCTCGAATAGCTTTGCTGGCTCGAATAGCCTTGGCCGGAATATTGGCTGCTCTGCCCGTAATCGGCGCCATAGCTCGCCCCGTAGCCGCCGCCGCGCGGGCAGCGGTCATGGCACTGCGGCGCCGGTGGCCCCCCGGCCACCGGCGTCGCATACCCCCCCTGGGTATACGGATAGGGAATCTCCTCGGCGTAGCCGCTGTCCTCGGCATAGCCCTGGTCGTCCTGATAGTAAGCGTTGGGCTCCACCCGAGTGATCTCGCCGCGATTGCTGCCGTAGCTCCCGCCGGCTGCCGCACTCGACGACGCATAGCCGTCGCTCGCGGAAGCCGATGCCGAAGCGCCGCCCCACGAAACGCCGCTCACCGAATCGCGCACCCGGCCATACGAATCGACCATCACCGCATCGTCGTAATAACGGACCCAATAATAGCCGTTGGCGGGCGCGCGCAGCCCGAAGCTGTAATAATCGGGGATCTGGAAGTTCGACGACATCCAGTAGCGATCGAGCTGGAAGCCGCGCGAAGGCCGGCGATAGCCGCCCCAGCCGCCCGGCGCCTGCACGCCGCCATACCAGCGCCCGCCGACGTTGCCGCCCCAGCGGTTGCCCTGCCGCATGCGCGGCTGCTGGATATTCTGGCGCGGCGGGTTCATCGAAACCCGCGCCGGCCCGTTATAATAAACCGGGCCGGGGGCGCCCACCTGCGCAACAGCCGGCGCCGCGGCGAGCATCGCCGGGACCAGAAGTGCCGCTTTGAACATGGTACGCATCCGTCAATCTCCGCCAGAGCCCCCGCTCATGGTTGACGAAAGATTACCGGGTTCGCGTGGCCGCCGCTATCGAATCAGATGCTTAACCGATGTCCCAATGCGGGCCAGCGCAGCGGTCGCGTTAACCCGCCAGCCGCGGCGCGAGGATCGCCACCAGCGCCTCGCACCCCGCCGCATCCCCGGCATCGAAACGCCCGGGGATTGGGCTGTCGAGATCGAGCACCCCGATCAGCACGCCCTGGCTGACGATCGGCACCACGAGCTCGGACGCGCTCGCCGAATCGCAGGCGATATGCCCGGGGAAGGCATGGACATCGTCCACCAGTTGCGTCTCGCGCGAAGCCGCCGCCGCGCCGCACACGCCGCTCCCGAACGCTATTCGGATGCACGCGACCTTGCCCTGGAACGGCCCCAGCACCAGCTCCCCGCCGACATTGCGGTAAAACCCCGCCCAGTTGAGATCGGGCAGATATTCCCACAGCAACGCCGCGGCATTGGCCATGTTGGCCACCGGATCGGGCTCGTCCGCGGTGATCGAATCGAGCGCGCCCGCAAGCTCGCGATAGAGTTCGGCCTTGGAGCCGGCGGAAATGTCGAAGGTGTACATGGAGTCGTGATAGCAACTCCTGCCCGTGCCGGTAACCGTCGCGCTCGAGGAAATCGACGGCTAGGGCCTAGAGCACCGATTCCCAATCAGGAACCCCGCATGCCATCCGGACTAGTTGCCCTACTCGACGATGTCGCAGCCATTACCAAGCTCGCCGCCGCATCGCTCGACGATGTCGGCGCCGCCGCGGGCAAAGCCGGGAGCAAGGCGATCGGCGTAGTCGTAGACGATACTGCGGTCACGCCGCGCTACGTCGTCGGCCTATCGCCCCAGCGCGAGCTTCCGATTATCGCCCGGATCGCGATGGGATCCCTGCGCAACAAGCTGCTGATCCTGCTGCCCGCTGCGCTGGTCCTCAGCGCATTCGCGCCTTGGGCGATCACCCCGCTGCTGATGCTCGGTGGTGCCTATCTCTGCTTCGAAGGCGCGGAAAAGGTTATCGAAGTGATCCGGGGCGGCAGCCATGCCGAAGCCGAGCATGTCGCGCTCGAGGCAGCCGAACTCGAGAAATCGATGGTCGCCGGCGCGATCCGCACCGACTTGATCCTCTCGGCAGAGATCATGGCGATTGCGCTTGCGGATGTCGCCGACTCCCCAATCCTCACCCAGGCGGTGGTGCTTGCAATTGTCGGCATTGCCATCACCATCGGCGTCTACGGCGTGGTCGCGGTGATCGTGAAGATGGACGATGTCGGCCTGCACCTGGCCGAACGGCGCCCCGCAATGATCCGAGCAATCGGCCGCGGCCTCGTCACCGGCATGCCCTATCTGATGCAGGCGCTCTCGATCATCGGCACCGCGGCGATGATCTGGGTCGGCGGCGGCATCCTGATTCATGGGCTGGAGGTGCTCGGTGTCGCAGCGCCGGCGCGTCTTCTGCACGAAGCGTCGGAATCGGTGGGGCATGCGGCAGGTGGCATTGCAGCATGGTTCGTGACGGCGCTGTGTTCCGGTCTGTTCGGCTTCGCACTCGGCGGCGCGATCGCGCTTGGGCTCCACAAGGTACAACATTGACGCTCAGTCGAGCTGAACCTTCCCGCGTCCGGAGTTGAATCTATCGCTATCCGGGCATTTAACTACCGATTACGGCGCATATTTACCGCCGTCGTTGCAGGACACTAACCTGCAAATAGTTCAGGTAAAACGCGCAGGGTGACGACGACCCGCCAACATCCTAATCACCCGCCATGCCCCTCATCCCCGTCACCCGTTCCATCACGATCGACAGCGACGAAATCGAAGAGAGCTTTACCCGCGCGGGCGGCGCCGGGGGCCAGCACGTCAACACCACCGACAGCGCCGTCATGCTGCGGTTCGACGTGGCAAGCTCGCCGAACCTTCCCGATGCCGTAAAGAACCGGCTCGCCACGCTGGCCGGATCGCGCCTGACCCGCGACGGCATCCTGACGCTGCGCAGCGAAGGCTCGCGGTCGCAGTTGCTCAACCGTCAGGAGGTCCGCGAAAGGCTGCTCGACCTGATCCGCGAAGCCACGATCGTTCCGAAAAAACGGCGCCCCACCACACCCTCGAAAGCCGCGAAAGCCCGGCGCATGGACGGCAAGACCAAGCGCTCGACGGTCAAAAGCCTCAGGGGCAAGGTCACGGAATAACCATTGAAATGTTGGATTTCGCCTGCTGAGATCGACGCGTTGCCGCTCGGTTGCCACTCTTTGACAATGTCGACGCCCGCCGAAGCATGCGGGCCAGTGTGACCTTCGTGTGACTTTCCGCACCACCCGGATCACCGCCGAAACATGCGCGCCAGTGTCAAGTTCGTGTCAACTTCCGGTCCGCACGCCGCCGGATCAGGCGATGTCGAACCCGCTGTTGTGGAACCGCACCGGCAGTGGCGCGACGCCGTGGACGTCGGGCTTGCCCTCGCGCGGCACGGTCAGCTCGGTCGCGTGGAGCATCATCGCCGGCCCGCCCGCGCCGTAGACCGGATCGCCGAGGATCGGGATGCCCAGCCCATCGGCGGCATGGACGCGGATCTGGTGCGTGCGCCCCGTCTCGGGGAAGAACGCCACCAACGCCCGCCCGCGCTGCCGGTCCATCACCTTCCAGCGGGTCAGCGCCGGCTTGCCCGAAGGATCGCCGCGCATCCGCCAGCCTTCCTCGGCGGTGGAGGTCTTGATCAGCGGCAGATCGATCGTGCCGCTGTCCGCCTCGGGCTCGCGCTCGAGCACCGCGAGGTAGCGCTTGGTGACCTGCCCGCCTTCGAACGCCTGCTGGAAGCGGACATGCGCCTTGGGATTGCGCGCGAGCAACAGGCAGCCGCTGGTATCGCGGTCGAGCCTATGCACCGGCAGCGGCAGCCGCTTGAACCCGAAGGTCAGCTCGCCGAGCATATCCTCGAGGCTGCGGGTGCGGTCGCGCGGGCGATCGACCGGCAGGCCCGCGGGCTTGTCGATCACGATCGCTTCGCCGTCGATGAAGAGAACGCGGTCCTTGAGCATGGAGCGCATATAGCGCCCCATGCCCGGAAGGCGATGGTTTATACCGCGAGCTTGGCTGCGACCTCGGCAATGCGGCGGCCCTGGTAGCGCGCGCCATCGAGCTCGACCGCGCTCGGCAGGCGGCTGCCGTTGCCGTCGGCGATGGTGGTCGCGCCATAAGGCGATCCGCCCTTGACCTCGTCCACACCGCCCTGGCCCTGGAAGCCATAGTCGAGCCCGACGATGGTCAGCCCGAAATGCAGCAGGTTGGTGATGATCGAGAAGAGCGTCGTCTCCTGCCCGCCATGCTGGGTCGCGGTCGAGGTGAAGGCGCCGCCGACCTTGCCGTTGAGCGCGCCGGCCATCCACAGTCCGCCGGCGCGGTCCCAGAAGCTCGCCATCTGGCTCGGCATCCGTCCGAAGCGCGTCGGCGCGCCGACGATGATGCCGTCGTACTTGGCCATCTCGGCGGGATCGGCCAGCTCGGCATGGCTCTGGTCGGCGACGAAGCCGAACGCCGCGGCGACTTCGGTGGGCGCGGTCTCGGGCACGCGGCGGACATCCACCTCCGCCCCGGCGCCGCGCGCACCCTCGGCAACCGCATCGGCCATCTTCGCGAGGTGACCGTAAGACGAATAATAGAGAACGAGGATCTTGGGCATGGGAAGCACTCCTTGAGGCAAAAGGGGCCCGTCGCCCCGGCAAAGCCGGGGCCTCATGCGGCAGGGGCAAGCCGCATGAGATGCCGGAGGGGACCGGCATGACGGTTGGGGTTCAGTCGGCGTCGACCAGGACGATCTCGGCATCCTCGATCGCGGTGATGGTGACCGTCGTGCCGCCCTTCAGCGCCGCGCCATCGCGGGCATCGACCCGCTCGCCATCCACTTCGATCGTGCCCTCGGCCGGGACGAGATAGGCGTAGCGCCCCTCACCCACCGAGTGCCGGACGCTCTCGCCGGCCCTAAGCGTCGCGCCCAGCACCCGCGCATCGGCGCGGATCGGCAACGCGTCCGCATCCTCGGCAAAGCCCGAGGCCAGCGTCACGAACTTGCCGCTGCGGTCGCCCTTGGGAAACGGCTTGGCGCCCCAGCTCGGCTGGCCGCCGCTCGAGCGCGGCAGGATCCAGATCTGGAACAAAGTCGTCGTCTCGGGCTCGAGGTTATATTCGGCATGGCGCACGCCGGTGCCCGCGCTCATCACCTGTACGTCGCCCGCGCCGGTGCGGCCCTTGTTGCCCATCGAATCCTGATGGGTGATCGCGCCTTTGCGGACATAGGTGATGATCTCCATGTCCTTGTGCGGATGCGCCGGAAATCCCGAGTTCGGGCCGATCTCGTCGTCGTTCCACACCCGGATCGCGCCCCAGCCCATCCGTTTGGGATCGTGATAATCGGCGAACGAGAAATGGTGCCGCGCATTGAGCCAGCCATGGTCGGCGTGGCCGAGGGTTTCGAAGGGTCGTTTATCGATCATGGGAGCAAACTCCTTGGTTGCCCTCTAAATAGGCGCACCGATTGGCGCGTAAATGGAAACGTTGGAAACTGATCGTTTCTACTATATTCCTCCCTCGCGAAGCGGGGGAGGTGGCAGCGAAGCTGACGGAGGGGGCCTAGCCTCGAAGTCAGCGTGCGGAGAGGCCCCCTCCACCACTTCGTGGTCCCCCTCCCCCGCTTCGCGAGGGAGGAATAAGGAAGAACGAATGAAACTCCCCGATTTCGAAGCCTGGGCCGTCTTCGCCTCCGTGGTCGAGCACCGCTCGTTCAGCGGCGCGGCGACCGCGCTGGCGGTGTCCAAGGCCACCGTCTCTAAGGCGATCAGCCGCCTCGAGACGCGCCTCGGCACCACCCTGTTCCACCGCACCTCGCGCCGCCTGACCCTCACCGACAGCGGCCAGAAGCTCGCCGAGCGTGCTCAGCGCATCCTAACCGAGGGCCAGATCGCGGAAGAGGAAGCGCTCGACGCCGCCAGCGCGCCCGCGGGGCTGGTGCGGATCGCCGCGCCGCTCACCTTCGGCATCCGCCACCTCGCGCCGATCCTCGCCGAGTTCCTGACCGGCAATCCCGGCATCCGCGTCGATCTGCGCCTGTCAGACGCGTTCGTGGACATCGTCGGCGAGGGCATCGACATCGCGATCCGCATCGCCGAGCTGCCCGACTCTTCGCTCCGCGCCCGCCGCCTCGGTCCGGTCACGGCGCATGTGATCGGCGCGCCCGGCTATTTCGACAAGCACGGCCACCCGCGCCACCCGGCCGATCTCGCAACGCACGCCTGCTTCACCTACGCCAACACCGCCAACCCCGACATCTGGCGCTTCCGCAAGGCGGGCGGCGAGGAAGCCGCGGTCCGCGTCGACGGCCCGATCCGCACCGACAATGGCGACGCGATCCTGCCCGCGCTCCGCGCCGGACTCGGCGTGGCGATCCTGCCGGGCTTCATCGTCGACGAGGAATTAGCGGCAGGGCGCCTGGAAGCGGTGCTCACCGATTGGTCGACCGGTTCGGCGGCGCTTCACCTGATCACGCCGCCGGGAACGCTCCGCCCCGCGCGCGTCGAGGTGCTCATCGAATTCCTCACCGATCGTCTGCGAAAGTCGTGCGGCGAAGCGCGTTAGGACTCGACTCCAAATTCGTTTCGAGTCCGTCGCTACGTAGATTCCCTACGACTCGTGGATTCCCGCCGGTTAGCGAAGAATTAACCTTTTGCCTTCACACCGGGTTAGGTTAATGAATCGCTCAGGGTGCACCTGTCAGGACGGCAGCAACATCCGGTGGGCAAGGGGAACTGGCGATGCGCGTGTTGCTGATCGAAGACGAGCCGAGCACGGCGAAGGCAATCGAGTTGATGCTCACGACTGAGGGCTTCAACGTTTACACCACCGATCTGGGCGAAGAAGGCCTCGATCTCGGCAAACTCTATGATTACGACATCATCTGTCTCGACCTGAACCTGCCTGACATGCACGGGTACGATGTTCTCAAGAAGCTCCGCGTCGCCCGGGTGCAGACTCCGGTGCTGATCCTGTCGGGCATCAACGAGATGGACTCGAAGGTCCGCAGCTTCGGCTTCGGCGCCGACGATTATGTCACCAAGCCGTTCCACCGCGAAGAATTGGTCGCGCGCATCCACGCCGTGGTCCGCCGCTCGAAGGGGCACTCGCAGTCGGTCATCCGCACCGGCAAGCTCGCGGTCAATCTCGACGCCAAGACCGTCGAAGTCGATGGCGCCCGCGTCCATCTGACCGGCAAGGAATATGCGATGCTGGAGTTGCTCTCGCTCCGCAAGGGCACCACGCTCACCAAGGAAATGTTCCTCAACCACCTTTATGGCGGCATGGACGAGCCCGAGCTCAAGATCATCGACGTCTTCATCTGCAAGCTGCGCAAGAAGCTCAGCATGGCGACCGAAGGCGAGAATTACATCGAGACCGTCTGGGGCCGCGGCTATGTGCTGCGCGAGCCCGAGGGCGGCGAAGAAGCGATCTCCGAGGTCGCCTGAAGCGTTACACAGCGGGGGCTGTTGAACGGCCGCGGTCCGGAAACGGACCGCGGCCTTTTGCTTGCCGGCCAGCCGCTCCCCAGGGTGCGATTATGCGAGCCGCCGAGCCGTGGGCCGCACGGTAGCGCAGGCAGGCGTGCCGTCCTTGCCGGTGCCATCCACTACCGTCTCGATCACGCCCTCTCCCGCCATCGCGCGATCGAGCAAATCCTGCGGGATATCGTGCACGTCGATCTTCATCCGGCGCGTCCACGGCGAGAGGCAGTCACCCGCCGAGGTGCCGATACGGATATAGACGAAGCGCCGCTCGGGTCCTTCGCGGCGCACCTGATCGCCGAAGAATTTCGGGCCGGGCGCGACGCGGATCACGAAGTCGAACGCCAGTGGCTCGCCCGCGTTCGAACGCTTGGGGTCGAGCGGAATGGTGTCCCCCGATTGCAGGCTGTGCAGCACCCCGGGAACCGGGTTCTCGATAAGGATCCGCATGCGGATTTCGGTCTGGTCTGCGCGGGCCATGCGTTCTTCTAGACCCGCTTATAGCTTTGGAAAAGCGGCTGCGACGGGTCAGTCCCGACCAACCACTCTCCCGTCATGCTGAACTTGTTTCAGCCTGACGGAGGGAGCGGGAGGGCCAAAGGGTTATCGCCCCCGCCGCCGCCCCGCATGCCGTTCCGCTGCCGCCAGCAAAGCCTGCAGATCCTCGCGGCTGACGTCGAACGCCTCACCGGCTCCGTCCAGCGCCGCGTCGATATCCGCCATACTTACCCCTGGGGCCGGCCTCGCCGCGCGGTGCGGATAGCTATGCCCCGAGAAACGGTGGAACACAAAACCCACCGCCACCAGCAGCACCGCGTTCAGCCCGAACGGTACCAGTGCGAAGGCATAGCCATGCGCGAGGATCGCCGGCCCGCCGACCACCGGCACGAGCGCACAGCCGCCACCTGGCGCATGCAGGCAGCGCAGCACCGACATCAGCACGATCGCCAGCGCCACCGCCGCGCCCGCCGCCAGCGCGCCGTGTCCCAGCAACTGCGCCGCGAACACGCCCGCGGCGGTGGAGACCACGCTCCCCCCGATCACCGAAAAGGGCTGCGCGAGCGGACTGGAGGGGATTGCGAACAGCAATACCGCCGACGCTCCGATCGGCGCCGCGAGCAATAGCGCTACCCCCGGCTCGGGCACCAGCAACGTCGAGACCCAGCCGGTCAGCCCGATCCCGATCAGCGCCCCCAGCGCCGCCACCAGCCGATCCCGCCAATGCGCCCCCGCCAGCAGCGGGGTAAACATCCGGTCGAGCCGGTTCACGGGGTCTTTTTCTTCTGCCACACGCGCTCGCCGCCGACCCAGGTTTCCAGCACCTGCGTGCGCCGCAATTCGCTCGGGGAGGCGAGCAAGGGATCGCGGTCGATGACGATGAAGTCCGCGCGCATCCCCGGCCCAAGCCGGCCGAACTTGCCCTCGGCGAATCCGGCATAGGCCGCGCCGATGGTGAAGCCGGCCCAGGCCTCTTCACGAGTCAGCATCTCTTCGGGCCGCCATCCGCCGGGTGGCTGGAGATCGGCGTCGGCCCGCGTGAACGCCGTCACCCAGCCCGCGAAGGGATCGGGGCTCTCGACCGGATAATCCGATCCGAACGCCAGCCGGCTGCCGTTCCTCAGCATCGAGCGCCAGGCATAGGCCCCGCCCAGCCGGTCGAGCCCCAGCCGCGCCTCGGCCATGTGCATGTCGCTGGTCTGGTGGACCGGCTGCATCGACGCGATCGTGCCGAACTTGCCGAAGCGCGGCAGGTCCTTGGGATCGACGATTTGGGCATGCTCGATCCGCCAGCGGCGATCCTTGAAATTGTCCGAGAGGACTTCGATCGCGTCGAGAACTTGGCTGTTGGCGCGGTCGCCGATCGCGTGGACCGCGATCTGGAAGCCGTCCATCGACCCGCGGCTCATCAGGTTGAGCAACTGATCGTCCGACAGGAAGCCGAGCCCGGTCTGCCCCGCAGCGTCCGCGTAGGGCGCCTTGAGCCACGCGCCACGGGATCCCAGCGCGCCATCGGCATAGAGCTTGATCCCGCCCATCCGCAGGCGATCGTTGTAGAGCCACGGCGTCGGCCCCTGTCCCGCCACCTCGAGCGCGGTATCGACTCCCGCGCCATAGCTCATGATCCGCACCTTGAGCAGGCCCATGTCGCCCATCCTGCGATAGGTGAGCCAATCCTCGACGCTGGTGCCCATGTCGGCGGTGGCGGTTATGCCGAACGCGAGCAGCGCGTCCTGCGCGGCGAGGAAGGCGCCGTTGCGGTCGCGCGGGGTCGGCTTGGGGACGACGCGCTCGATCAGCAGGGTCGCGGCATCGACGAACACGCCGGTAGGATTGCCCTTGGCATCGCGCTCGATGCGGCCGCCGGGCGGGTCCTTGGTCGCGGCGGTGATGCCCGCGGTGCGCATCGCCAGGCTGTTCGCCCAGCCGGCGTGGCCATCGACCCGCGAGAGCCACACCGGGCGATCGCCGACCACCGCGTCGAGATCGGCGGCGGTTGGGAAATGGCCGAGCTTCCAGCGCTCCTGGTTCCAGCCGCCGCCGCGGATCCACTTGGCGGGATTGGCGGCGGCATAAGCGGTGATGCTCGCCTGCGCCTCGGCGAGCGAATTGGTGGCCGAGAGATCGAGGCTGAGCTTCTGGAAGCCAAGCTCCATGACGTGGCCATGCGCGTCGATCATGCCGGGGATCATCACCTGACCCTTCATGTCGATCCGCCATTCCATCTTCCGCGGCATCTTCTCGCCGCGCGCGACCAATTGGACGATCATCCCGTCGCGCCCCAGCACCATGCCGGTGAAATGGACGACCTCGCCCTTCTCGTTCAGAGTGATGCCATCGACATTGTCGATGATCCCGTCGGCCAGCGCGGGTGACGACACCAACAGCGTTATGACCGCCAACATCCGCGACGCTATGTTCACTTGTGCAATCTCCTCACCAGCGCGCTGGTATCCTGGCGGCCGCCGCCCATCGCTTCGACTTCGGCATAATATCGGTCGACGATCGCGGTCATTTCCAGCGGCGCGCCGTTGCGGCGCGATTCCTCCAGCGCAAGATCGAGATCCTTGCGCATCCAGTTGATCGCAAAGCCGAAATCGAACTTGTCCTCAGCCATCGTCTTCCAGCGATTCTCCATCTGCCAGCTCTGCGCCGCCCCGCCCGAAATCGCCTCGAACACCTTGCCCGTATCCAGATCGGCGGCCTGCGCAAACCGCAACGCCTCGGAAAGCCCCTGCAGCACCCCGGCGATGGCGATCTGGTTGACCATCTTGGTGGTCTGTCCCGCGCCGGCCTCGCCGACATGGACGATGCGCTTGGCATAGGCCTGCATCACCGGCGTCGCGGCGGCCATCGCCGCATCCGATCCGCCGCACATGATCGAAAGCTGGCCGTTCTCGGCCCCCGCCTGCCCGCCCGACACCGGCGCATCGACCGACAAGAAGCCGCGCGCGGTCGCTTCGGCATCGAGGCGGCGGGCGATCTCGGCGGAAACCGTGGTGTGATCGATGAACAATGCGTCGGGCCGCATCGCCGCGAAGGCGCCATTGGGGCCGAGCGTCACGGCTTCCAGATCGGCATCGCGCCCGACGCAGCTCAGCACCACGTCCTGCCCCGCCGCCGCTTGCGCCGGCGTCGCGGCCGCGCTGCCGCCATGCGCGGCAACCCAGGCATCGGCCTTGTCACGGCTGCGGTTATACACGGTGAGGTCATGCCCCGCGGCGGACAGGTGCCGCGCGATGGGGCCGCCCATCACGCCCAGCCCGATGAATGCGATCTTCGCCATAGACGCATGCGCATACGGCCTGTTTCCCCGCTGCACCAGATGGTCTAGGCGGAAGCGCTATGGCCACCAAATCCGCACCCGCAACGACCGCCCTGCCGGTTACCCTCGCCGACGTCGAAGCCGCCCGCGCGCGGATCGGCGATGCCGTGGTGCGTACCCCCACGCTGATTAGCCGTACCCTGTCCGATCTTACCGGGGCCACCGTCTATCTAAAATTCGAAAATCTCCAGTTTACGGCAGCGTACAAGGAGCGTGGGGCACTTAATACGCTGCTGCAACTGCCGGCTGACACCAGCGGCGTGATCGCCGCGTCGGCGGGCAATCATGCGCAGGGCCTTGCCTATCACGCCACGCGCCTCGGCATCCCGAGCACGATCGTGATGCCCAAGAACACCCCGATCGTGAAGATCACCCAGACCGAAGGGCATGGCGCGACCGTGATCCTCGAGGGCGAGACCTTCGACGTTGCCTATGCCCACGCCCGCAAGCTCGAAGCCGAGCAGGGCCTGACCTTCGTCCATCCGTTCGACGATGCCCGCATCATCGCCGGGCAAGGCACCACCGCGCTGGAGATGTTCGAGGACGTCCCCGATCTCGACATGCTGGTGATCCCGATCGGCGGCGGCGGGCTGATCTCGGGCTGCGCGACCGTGGCGAAGGCCCAGCCGCGCCCGGTGCAGGTCATCGGTGTAGAGGCCGAACTCTACCCGTCGATGTACAACCGCATCAACCACACCGAAATGCCCTGCGGCGGCGACACGCTGGCCGAGGGCATCGCGGTCAAGGAGCCCGGCGGCATCACCGCGAAGATCGTCGAGGCCTTGGTCGACGACATCGTCCTGGTCAGCGAGCGCCGGCTGGAGGAAGCGGTCAGCCTGTTCCTCCAGATCGAGAAGACCGTGGTCGAGGGCGCCGGCGCCGCGGGCCTCGCGGCGCTGCTGTCCGAGCCCGAGCGCTTCAAGGGCAAGAAGGTCGGCACGATCCTGTGCGGCGGCAATATCGACACGCGCCTGCTCGCCAATGTGCTGCTGCGCGATCTCGCGCGCTCCGGCCGCCTCGCCCGCCTGCGCATCCAGCTAAAGGACCAGCCCGGCGCGCTCTACAATGTCGCGCGCATCTTCCATGAAATGGGCGTCAACATCATCGAGGTCTACCACCAGCGCGTCTTCACCACGCTGCCGGCCAAGGGCCTGATCACCGAGATCGAATGCGAGACCCGCGACAGGAAGCACCTCGACCGGCTGATCGTGGCGCTGCGGCGGGCGCAGTATGAAGTGAGCCAGGCGGAGCTGGCGTAGCCCTTTATTCCTCCCTCGCGAAGCGGGGGAGGTGGCGCGAAGCGACGGAGGGGGCCTGGCGCAAGCTATGTCCTCGCGGCCACGTCCCCTTCCACCGCTTCGTGGTCCTCCTCCCTCGCTGCGCGGGGGAGGAATAACGAAACCAGCCCAAAGGAATCACCCGTGCGACCAACCGAGTCGCCGCCGGATTCACACGCCTCACCGACCGGCGTACACTCCCCCAACGAGTGCCGCGTTACCGGCATCGCGGCGCTGTCCGCCGCTCGTTTCGCTCCCAACCAGCCGTTAACCCTCATTCATGGTAAAGCGCCTTTTCATCCTCTTTTTCCCGCTTCATAACGATGGCTGAGGCCGCGATGCGACGGCCCGAGCAAGGGGCAAAAGGGCGTTGACTGCACTCTCACGTTTCCCGCGATTCTTCGTGACGAGCCCCTCGCCGTGCCCGTACCTTCCGGGCAAGCTCGAGCGGAAGATCTTCACCGAATTGAACGGCGCGCATGCCGGTGAACTCAACGATGCACTCGGCCGCATCGGTTTCCGCCGCAGCCAGTCGGTCGCCTACCGGCCCAGCTGCGCGGGCTGCACCGCCTGCGTCTCGGTCCGCGTCGTCGCCGACCAGTTCCAGCCCAACGCCAGCCAGCGCAAATTGCTCAAGCGCCACGGCGATCTCGAAGTCACCGCCTGCAAGCCCTGGGCGACCGAAGAGCAATACGAGTTGCTCCATCGCTATCTGAGCGTGCGCCACCCCGGCGGCGGCATGGCGGCGATGGACGAGGGCGATTACGCCGACATGGTCGAGCAGAGCCCGGTCAATTCCTATGTCGTCGAATATCGCGAGCCGACCCGCAATGGCCATCGCGGCCGCCTGATCGGTGCGTGCATCACCGATCAGCAAGCCGACGGCCTGTCGATGATCTACAGCTTCTTCGCCGCAGACGACGAAAGCCGCCCGGGCCTCGGCAATTTCATCATCATGGACCACATCCTGCGCGCACGCGCCGCCAAGCTGCCGTACGTCTATCTCGGCTATTGGGTGAAGGGCAGCCAGCGGATGGAGTACAAGACACGCTACCAGCCGCTCGAAGTGCTCGGGCCCAACGGCTGGGCGGCGTTCGATCCCGAAGCGACGGTGGCGATGCCGATGCCGCAGCGGGTGCGCGAGCTGGTCTGAACTTCTATTCCTCCCTCGCGAAGCGGGGGAGGTGGCGCGAAGCGACGGAGGGGGGCCTAGCCGCAAGCGGTGCAAGCGGGGAGCGGGTTTCCCTCTCCGTCATGCTTCGCATGCCACCTCCCCCGCTCTGCGAGCGAGGGAGGAATAGAAGGTTACTCTTCGCCGCCCAGCCGATCGACGTGCAGATCGACGTCGAGCTGTTCCTCGCCCTGCCCCACCCGCGTTCCAGCGATCGAGGCCGCGCCGGTGGCGTCCAGCCCCACAGCCACGCGGATATAGCTCTCGTCGGGCGACAGGCCCGTGGCGGGATCGAAGCCGATCCAGCCGATCCGCTCGACCCAGGCCTCGGCCCAGGCGTGCGGCGCCGAATGCGCTTCGCCGTCGCGGCGGTATCCCGACACGTAGCGCGCCGGCGCGTCGAGCGTGCGCGCAGCGGCGATGAATATCTGCGCGACGTCACGCGACGAGACGCGCTTGCCCGCGAATGCCTCCGCGGCGCTGATGCCGGTATCCGGGCGGTCGGGCGCGCTTGGGTAGCGTTTATGCAGCGCGACGTTCAGCCGGTGCAATTGCTCCAGCGGCGTGCCGCCCGCCTGGTCGCCGGCGAATTCGGCCAGCGACACGCTCGACAAGGTCCGCGGCGTCGAGCGGCGGTACAGGATCGGCGGCAGCGGCTCGGGCGCGCCGCGCACCACCCCGCTCGCCTCCATCGTCAGCACTTCGCCGGTGACGGTCAGCTCCAGCTCGGTGATCGGCCCCTCGGCATAGAGCATCGTCACCGCATTGCCGAAGCCGTCCACGGCATCGCGCAGCCGCGCGTCGCGATCGAGGCCGATGTGCCAGTGCACCACCGTCTGGTCCTGCGTGTCGCACGGGGTCAGCCGCAGCATCTGGACGATCCGCGCCTGTGGGTTGGTGAACTTGTAGTGGGTCCGATGGTCGATCGCGATGCGCATCAGATGAACCTGAACTGGCGCGAGATCGCGTCGTTGAGCATCTCGTTCTCGGCAATGAAGGCTTCGAGATATTGATGCAGCCCGCTGACGATGACGTCGGTGGTCCGCGTCTTCTGCATCCGCCCCATCCGCGCGCGCGCCATGCGATCGGCCTCGCCCTGCAGACCAGTGCGCTTGGCGAGCTGGCTGAGCAGATCGACGACTTCCTCGACGCAGGCGGCGAGCGAGGGCGGCAACTCGGAGCGGCTGATCAGCAGGTCGATGACGTTGCGCGGCGCG